>Ga0222420_100150_pt1 | contig 109396 bp, 96 predicted proteins | sample 3A2ome_FD_182470 | JGI IMG/M metagenome (GOLD analysis project Ga0222420, IMG submission 182470) | Enriched microbial communities from leaf-cutter ant dump, University of Wisconsin, Madison, United States - 3A200A (version 2) | ecosystem: Environmental > Terrestrial > Nest > Insects nest > Nest...
CAAGCGCAAACTGAAGTCCTTTGTTGGGCCCGTTCCCTTACCCGACAGTGCGCTGGCATCGCCTTCCAGCCCAACGCTTACGAACTTCGTTTCCAGCGAGCACGTCGGCACCCTGGGCTTGACTTCAATCCCTTCCCCCGAGAGCGATAATTTCCGCACGACATAATTCAAATTAACGAAGGTCGTTTCCCCGACGACCCCGCTGATTCTTCCGCCCGCCGTGATCTTGCCGATCTTCACCAATTGCACCGTAAACTTATCGGCGTCAAGCATCTCAATCTTCCGATCATAATATTCTATAAATTGCGGCCACCATTCCTGATTAATGCCACCTTTGATTCTTATTCCTACGCCTTTTATTCCCGTCAGGTACGTATTCCAGCCACCAGCGGTATAACTTGTCGCGACGGAATAAACACTGGTTCCTATAAAGGTAGGGCATATAACCGTCCCTCCCTCTCCGTTAGCTCTGGAGTTGCTTTCATAAAGCACCGTTCCGTTGGGGACGTTGGGATCGAATTCTTTAGCATCAAAAGACGGCAAGACCCAGTCCAGTCTATCCACGATGCGGCCGCTTCCTAGCTTTACATGGCAGATATCGGCGCTTGCCGCAGTTGAAAGTAAAGTTGATAAAGCCAAGAACGTAATTCGCGCAGAAATTTTCGGCGATATTTTTGATTGAAGCCGCAAGATTGCCATTGCTCATCCAGTAGCATTTTTGTCGTGGAATCCTATCTGGAGGAGATGCGGGCGGATTTAGGATTTTTCCTAAAAACACCGAATTCTCGCCAAACCATCGCAGCGCCACCTTCTAAGTGTCCGACGACAAATAGACGTCTCGGTATTTGCAGTCGGACACCTTGTATCCCCGCTATCGCCTCAGAACGTACCCCGAACGGTCAGGGTCGCATTGCGGGGATCGCCGTAGAAGCTGCCCCAGCCCGGGGCGCCGATGGTCTGGTAGTAAGTCTTGTCGAACAGGTTGTTCACGTTCAGTGCCGCCGACCAGTTCTTGTTGAACTGATAGCCGATCCGCGCATTCCAGATTGCGTACGATGCCTGCGACACCTTGACCGACCGCGTTTCCGTATAACTGCCGGTCTGGAAGTTCACGCCCGCGCCCAGCGTCCAGGCGGACCATTCGCCCGGCAGGCGGTAGTCGGACCACAGGCGCAGGATGTGCTTGGGCGTGACGGTGCGGCCGAAGTTGGTGTTCGAAACTTCCGTATCGTCCAGGAACTTCAGCGTATTGAAGGTGTACCCAGCGAACAGTTGCCAGCCCCTGGCCACTTCACCGCTGATCTCCGCGTCCACGCCCTGGCTGCGCACCTTCCCGCTGGCCAGATAGCAGATATCGCCGACCGCGCAATTGCCGATCAGGTCTTCCTGCGCCCGGTTCTTCTGGTCGACGCGGAACAACGCGACGGAGGTATTGACCCGGCCGTCCAGCAGTTCGCCCTTGATGCCCACTTCGTAGTTCTTGCCCACGATCGGATCCAGGGCCTTGCCGGAGGCGTCCATCGCGTTTTGCGGCTCGAAGATCTGCGCATAGCTGACGTAGCCGGACCATTGGGGATTGAACGCGTAGATCAGGCCGCCGTACGGCGTGACGACGCCGTTCTCTTTGTAGGGATCGGAGTACCGCTCGCCGGTGTCGCGATAGCGGCTGGTGTTTTCGTACCAACTGACGCGCGCGCCCGCCACCAGCGTCAGCGGGTCGGCCACACTGAAGCGGCCGACACCGTAAACGCCCGTCTGCTTCATTTTCACAATGCTCGCATCGCCCCGGAATGCGTTCTCGCGCAACCAGTCATCGGATGGCTCGGGCACATGATGATCCGGATTCCACACGTTCATGGCCCGGTTCAGGCGAGCCAGCGAAAAATCGTTCTTGCTGGTCAGTTCGCTGATGCTGGCGCCGACGCTGACCGAATGCTTGCGGCCCAGCGCCTCGAATGCGCCGTCCACGTCCAGGTTCAGGGCCTTGTTGTGCGTCGAAAGATCAAATATGCCGGCGTACATCGATGGCCCCAGCCCCGTCGCCGGATCCACCGCGCCCTCCGTGAAGGCGTACTTCGAATCATTGGATTCCTGCGTGGACGTGGCGGTCAGCCGTAGCGACCAGTCCCGGTCAAAGCGATGCGCCAACTCGGCGAACACGGAGGTCTGCTTGCCGTTCCAGCGGTTCCAGTCCTGGCCCAGCGAAGTCGATCGCTTCAGCCCCAGGTCGTCGCCGTTGGAGTAATGAGGCAAGCCATGGAAGAACGGCGTCGACCGCAATTCTTCGTAGCTGACGCCGCCGGTCAAGGTGGTGTCGGGCCCCAGGTCGTAGCTCAACACGCCATACAGCACGCCGGTCCGGCTTTGGGCTACGTCGTAGAAGTAGTCGCGGTCGTTGTAGCTGGCCACCGCGCGGCCTCGCAACGATCCCGATTCATTCAAGGGTCCGGTGGCGTCGATATCGGCCCGGTAGTTGTTCCACGAGCCGCCGCTGGCCATCACCTGCACCTGGTTTTCGGCCAGAGGTCGCTTGCGCACCAGGTTGACGGCGGCGCTGGGCGAGCCGGCGCCCTGCAGCAATCCGGTGGCGCCGCGGATGATCTCCACGCGGTCCAGGATCACCGTGTTGCTGGTGAAACTATCGGCCTGGGGATAATAGAACGCGCGGTTGACGCCATCGAACTGGTAGCTGTCGACCCGGAACCCGCGCGAATACACGTAGCTGCCGCCCATCGGGCTCTTGTACAGCGTCATGCCGGTGCTGTTGGCCAGCACCTCGTCCAGTGTATTGGCATTCTGATCGTCCATGCGCTGGCGCGTCACGACGCTGACCGACTGTGGAATCTCCTTCAGGGTCTGCCTGCCCTTGCCGATGGTCACGATCCGGCTGGTATAGCTGCCGGAACCTTCGGTCATGGGGTTGTCGGACTGGCCCAGCACCGTGACCGGCGCCAGCGTCGACACGCCCGGCGCGTCCTGCGGAATGCGCCGCAGGCGATAGCCCTCGCCATTGGCATTGGCAACCGCCTGCAACCCCGTGCCCGCCAGAAGTCGCGCCAGGCCCTGCTCGACCGTGTAGCGGCCGGACAGCCCCCTCGTCGTCACGCCGCGCGTCAATTCCGGCGAGGTGGCCACGGTGACCTTGGCCGCGACGCCGAACTGGCCCAGCGCCTCGTCCAGCGGCGACGGTGCGATGGCGAACGCGATGCCGCCCGCTGTGGCGGCCTGTGCCCAGGAAGCGGCCGGCGCGGCGAGCGGGACCGCCGCCGCCAGGGAAAGACGGACCGCGAGGCTCAGGCGCGCCGGGAGCAAACGTGGGGGCGAGGACAAGGCGGGATGGGATGAAGACTGGCGTGGTGCCATGACTGGATTTCCTGGTTCGTCGAATGAAATGGCCAGGCCTCGGGCGCCTCGGGGCCTGTCTCTATGTCTAACGAACCAGAATCGAAAATCTTCGATGGCGTTACAAATTGCCTGGACCGCCGTTCGGGCGGCGCGTCCGGATCCGCGCCGTCATGCCCGGCCGACGCTGACCCAGTAGCGCGTGCGATACCTCAGCGCCAGGTCCAGCACGCTGGCAAGCACCTCCAGCGCCTTGTCGGTATCGTCGATGCGGAAGGCGCCGGTGACTTCGCGGTCTGCCACGTCGGCGTCGCAGCGCAGGATCCCGGCGCGGTAGCGGCCCAGCTCGGCCAGGAATCGATCCAGCCGCATGCGATTCGCAAGCAGGATGCCCTCGGTCCACGCCGGCCCCTTTCCTTCCACAGGAACCGCCGGCGACAGCGTGCGGCCGTCGAACTCCGCCTGCTCGCCGGCCTGCACCACCCGCGCCATCTGCCCGCGCGCGGACGGCTCCACTCGCACCGCCCCCTCGAACACGGCGACGCGCGTGGCGCCGCGGCTGTCGTCCATCTGCCTCACGACAAAGCGCGTTCCCAGCGGCGTCAGCAGGCCGTTCGGCGTCTTCACGCCGAACGGGCGGCCGGCGGAATCGACGGCCGTGGCGATCAGGATCTCGCCGCTACGGAGATCGATGCGGCGCTGCTCTGCGTCGTAGCGCAGCGCCACGACGGAACCGGTATTCATGGTCAGGACCGTGCCGTCGGGCAGGTTCACAACCCGCCGCTCGCCGGTTGCCGTGCGATAGACAGTGGACCCGTCCCACAACCCCTGGCGCGCGCCCACCCAGCCCAGCGTGCCCAGGCCGATGCCGCCTACCATCCATTTGACCGCGCTACGGCGCGAACGCTGGTCGCAGTAACGCAAAATGGTCTGGCCGGCCGTGGCCCCGGACACCTTACCGCCGGTGGCGGCTTTCAGATCCTGGCTGATCCCCTGCAAGCGCTGCCAGGCGAGTTCATGGCGCGCATCGGCCTGCCGCCATTGCGCGCAAGCGGCTTCGGTAGCCGCATCGGGCGCATCCGCGGTCCGCATCATCCATTGCGCCGCCTGCTCGATGATGTCGGGATGCACCCGTTCGGCGTGGGCGGCGCTCATGCGTACAGCACGGCGTAGCAATGCTGCCAGGCCTTGACCATGTCGCGCTGCACGGCCGCCACCGAGATGCCGAGCTGGCGCGCAATGTCCAGATAGGGCAGCCCTTCCACCTGGGCCAACACGAAGACCCGGCGCACGCGCGGCGGCAACTGTTCCATCATGCGGCACACGGCGTCCAGGGCTTCCGCCACCAGCGCGTGCGTCTCGGGGCTGGGCTCGACGGCTTCGCTGCGCGACGCCAGCGTTTCCAGATAGGCTTGCTCGATCGCCCGGCGGCGCGACTGATCGATCAAGAGACGCTTGGCGACCGTGGTGAGAAAGCCGCGCGGCTCGTCGAACGCCGCGCGCGACTCGCTGCGCATGACCCGCTCGAAAGTGTCGTGCGCCAGGTCGGCGGCGTTTTCGGAATTGCCGCTGAGCCGGCGGCGCAACATTTGCACGAGCCAGCCATGATGCTCTCGGTACAGGCTGACGAATTCGTCAGAGGACGCAAAGTCGACAGGGCGCACGTGGGGCTTCCGATCAAACGCTAATGGGAATGATTTTTAATTGTAGACGATCATTAAGCGTTGCCCCGCCCCCTCCCCCCGAACACCGGATTCTCCCCAAACCACTGCAGCGCCTGCTCCTTCAGCACATTGACCAGCGGAGAATCGCAACGGCCGCGAGGCTGGGCCAGCACGATGCGTTGCAGCGGCAGCGGGTCGGCGATGGGGCGGATCGCCAGCGGCTGGCCGTCGTAGCTGTGGTCGCCGAAGGGCCTGGTATAGGCCACGGCCACGCCGAAGCCATTGGCCACCAGACCGCGCTGCAATTCGAACGAGTAGGTCTTGCTGAGGTCCTTGGGCTGCAGCCCATGGAAGCGGAACAGATCCAGGAAGTGCTGCGAACTGTAGGCTTGCTCCGTCAGCACCAGAGGATGGTCGCAAAGCTGGCGCAGGCTGACCTTGCTATAGCGGGCCAGGGAATGCTGGGCAGGCAGCAGCGCATAGGCCGCAAGCTCGCAGAGCACGGTGCTCTGGATACCTTCCGGTAGTCCTAAGTCGTAGCTGAGCGCCGCGTCCAGGGTTCCGTTGCCGAGCTGCTTGCCGATCTGGTCGAAGCCATACTCGCGTATCGTCACTCGGATTGCCGGATGGCGTTCTTTGAGTCCCCGCAGCAGTTGCGGCAGGCAATAGGGAGCCAGGTCCTCGAAGCAGCCGAGCATGAGGTCGCCGGACAGGGTGTTGCCGTTGTCCGCCAGGTGCTCGAATTCATGCACGCTGGCCATTACCTGCAGGGCTTTGTCCATCGCCTGGCGGCCGAACGGCGTCAGGCTCACGCCCTGGCCGCGCTGGCGCACGAACAGCACTTGCCCCAGGTGTTCCTCCAGTTCGTTGAGGGCGGCAGAAACCGCCGGCTGCGACACATTCAGGTGCTCGGCGGCTTGTGTGATGTTGCCGTGGCGCGTGACCGCCAGGGCGCAGCGAATGTGGCGCAAGCTGATCTTCATAAGAAAACCCGAGGAGGCAGATCCGAACATATTATTTTATTTTTTGATGTGCCTGGGGAATAGTCCAGCGGTGGTCGCCGCGATCATGGCGGCCGTCTACCTGGAGCCCCTATGGACAAGCCAATTGCCCCCCTGGTCTCAACGACGGACATCGCGGATTTCCAACGCGATGGCGCCATCTGTCTGCGTGGTGCGTTCAAGGACTGGATCGGGCTGATCGCCGACGGCATCGCGCGCAATCAGCGCGAGCCGGGCCCCTACGCCACCAATGTGGTCGCCACCGGCGAGCCGGGAGGATTTTTCGACGACTACTGCAACTGGGAACGCATTCCCGAGTTCTCCCGCATCGTGCGTGAGTCGCCCGCGGCCGCGGTCGCCGCCGCGGTCATGCAGTCTTCCTGCGCCCAGTTCTTCCACGATCATGTGCTGGTCAAGGAACCGGGAACCCAGAAACCGACGCCCTGGCACCAGGACATTCCCTATTACTTCCTCGACGGCGAGCAGACCGTGAGCCTGTGGATCCCGGTGGACCCGGTGCGGGAGGCCACGCTGCGCCTGATCGCCGGGTCCCACCTGTGGTCCCAGTGGGTGCTGCCGCTGCGCTGGAAGGACGACACCAGCTTCTACGAGGACGCCAGCCGCTACCGGCCGGTGCCGAACCCCGATGCCGAACCGGGCATGCGGGTCCTGGAGTGGGAAATGGAACCGGGAGACGCGGTGTTGTTCGACTTCCGCACCGTGCACGGCGCGCGCGGCAACCTCAGCCGGGACCGCCGGCGCGTGCTGTCGCTGCGCTGGCTGGGCGAAGACGTGCGATACGCCGAGCGGCCCGGCAGGACGTCCCCGCCCTACCCCGGCCACGGCATGCAGCCGGGCCAGCGCCTGCGCCAGGACTGGTTCCCTCGGATCTGGCCGCAAGCCTGAGCGCAACCCGTTCGCAAGACCGACAAGAGCCCGGCGGGGTTTCCACCGACGACCGGGCAGCCCATCACTGCTGAGGAGACAGCAATGCCGTGCCCAACCATTCTTCCCGAGGTTCGCGAGATAGCGCCGTCCATGGTCGCGCTGCGCCAGCACCTGCACGCCCACCCCGAATTGAGTTACGAGGAGTTCGAAACCAGCCGCCTGGTCGCCGGAAAACTGCGCGGCTGGGGTTACGAGGTCCACCACGGACTGGCGGGCACCGGCGTCGTGGCGACGCTGCGCAAAGGCCGAGGCAGCCGGACCATCGGCCTGCGCGCGGATATGGACGCCCTGCCCATCATGGAAGCCAGCGGCTTGCCCTACGCAAGCCGCCATGACGGCAAAATGCACGCCTGTGGCCATGACGGACACACTGCGATGCTGCTCGCCGCCGGCCAATGCCTGGCCGAAAGCATCGACTTCGATGGCACCGTGCGCCTGATCTTCCAGCCCGCCGAGGAAGGATACGTGGGCGCGCAGAAAATGGTCGAAGAAGGCTTGTTTCGGCTGTTTCCCTGCGATGCGGTGTTCGCCATGCACAACTGGCCGGGGCTGCCGGTGGGCAAGTTCGGTTTCCTGCCGGGGCCGTTCATGGCCTCGGCCGATACGGTGACGATCCGCCTCAATGGCCGCGGCGGCCACGGCGCCATGCCGCAGGACACGGTGGACACCGTGGTCGCCGCGGCCTCGCTGGTCATGGTGCTGCAGACCGTGGTGGCCCGCAACATGCCTCCCCTGGATATGGGTGTGGTCGGAGTCGGCGCCATCCATGGCGGCAGCAGCTCCACGGTGGTTCCAGGCAGCGTCGAACTCGCGGTGACGGTCAGGGCCTTGAAGGAAACCACGCGCCAGCTCTTGCTGCGGCGCATCGAAGCGCTGGCCCATGCCCAGGCCGGGGCCTTCGGCGCCACGGCGGAAGTCTCGGTCAGCGCCAATGCGTTCCCGGTGCTCTACAACCACCCGCGGGAAACGGCCCTGGCCCGGACTGTGGCCCTCGAGTGGCTGGGCGAGGAAGGGCTGGTCGCCGATATGCAGCCGATGACCTGCAGCGAAGACTTCTCCTTCATGCTCCAGGCCTGTCCCGGCTGCTACCTGATCATGGGCAACGGCGTCGGAACGGAGGGCGGCTGCCTGCTGCACAACCCCGCCTACGACTTCAATGACGCCGGCCTGCCATATGGCGCCAGCTATTGGGTGAAGCTGGTGCGCGCGTTTCTCGATCCCGCCGGCTGATTCCCCGCCTTCGCTATTCGTTCCGGCCGGGCCTGTCGGGGTCCGGCCGCTCGTAGACACGCATCCCAGCCAGGAGAATGTCATGGCCGCAATTTCCGAAGCCTTCGCGCCGGTCGCGGAGACGAATCTGCAGGTTTCCCGCCGCCGCGTGATCGCCGGCACCACCATCGGCAATGCGCTGGAGTTCTTCGACTTCACCGTTTTCAGTTTTCTGATGCTGTTCATCGGCCCGTTGTTTTTCCCCGCGGCCTCCGCCTATGGCCAGTTGCTGCTGACCACCGCGACCTTCGGCGTGGGATTCCTGATGCGTCCGGTCGGCGCGCTGCTGATCGGGTCCTACGCCGACCGTTTTGGCCGGCGGTCGGCCATGACCCTGACCCTGTTCCTGATGGGATTGGGCTGCGGCATGATGGCCCTGACCCCGGCCTATGGCCAGATCGGCGTGATGGCGCCCGTAATCATCGTGCTGGCGCGTTTGATCCAGGGCTTTGCCGCCGGCGGCGAGGTCGGAGCGGCCACCACGCTTCTGGTGGAGCATGCGCCGCCCTCGCAACGGGCGTACTACGCCAGTTGGCAATTCGGCAGCCAGTCGCTGGGCGTCTTCCTCGGCGCGATCATGGTGGCGGCCCTGGTGGCTGGGCTGGACGCGCAGGCCATGAACGAATGGGGCTGGCGGGTGCCGTTCTTCATCGGCATGCTCACGGCGCCGGTGGGCTGGTATATCCGGCGCCACCTGGAGGACACCCTGGTGGCCGGACTGCCGGATGCGCTCAGCCGGCAGGCCAGGGAACGGGCGGCCCGCAGCAGCCCCCTGCGCGAGCTGTTCGGCCAGCACAAGCTGACGCTGGTCAAAAGCGTACTGCTGATGCTGGGCGCCATGGTGTCGACCCAGATCATCGCCTTCTACATGCCCTCTTACGCGGCCCGCGTACTGGGGCTGCCCACCACGTCCAGCCTGCTGGCCAGCGTGGTGGTGGGGGTGGTCTGTTTCCTGTTGTCGCCGCTGGTGGGCTGGCTGGCCGATTGCTGCGGGCGCAAGCGGGTGATCCTCTACTCGCGCCTGCTGACCCTGGCGGTGATCGTGCCGTGCTTCCAATGGCTGAATGCCGCCCCCAGCGTGACCAACCTGCTGCTGATCATCGGCCTGCTGTCGGTGCTGCTGACCCTGCAGACCGTGCCGGGCATCACCATGCTGCCGGAGATGTTCCCCAAATCGGTGCGCACCAGCGGCATGGCTGCGGCGTATGGCATCGGCGTCTCGGTGTTCGGCGGCTTCGCCCAGTTCTTCGTCACCTGGCTGTTGCAGGTGACCGAACAGCCCCTGGCGCCGGCTTGGTACATGATGGCGACCGTCGCCCTGTCCACGCTGGTGCTGCTGTGGATACGCGACCGCACGGGCGAGGATATCGATGACACAGCCTTCAGCAGGCGAGGAAATGCGTCGACGGATCGATGAAGACAAAATCCTCGCTTCGCGATGGGTGCGCCGGGCGCCTACAAGTTCGGCCTGTACGTCAGCGTGAGCATGACATTGCGGGGATCGCCGTAATCGTTGTTGCCGTTCTGCTCGTTGAAGCCGGGGATCCAGTAACGCTTGTCGAACACGTTGTTCAGGTTCAAGGCGAGGCTGACCTCCGGCGTGGCCTGGTAGGCGACACGCATGTTCCATACCGTAAATCCGGGCACCTTGAACGATCGGTCGTAACCCAGTGTGTGGCTCTGGCTCACGAAGCCGCCGCCCACGGTGAATCGGTTCAGGTTCTCCGGCAGTCTGTAGGAGGCCCACGCCCGGACCATGTGCTTGGGCGTCCAGGTGCTGAACACTTGGCCCTGGTTGGTGGGATCGTTCAGGAATTTGGTGGTGTTGTAGGTGTAGCCCACCACGACTTGAAGATCCCGCAGCACCTCGCCGCTGAGCTCCGCTTCGACCCCCTGGCTGCGCACCTTGCCCGACGCCGTCGAACAATAGCCGCCATCGCACGCGAAACCTGATTCCACATCGGTGACGGCGCGGTTCTTGTGGTCATAGCGGAATATCGCGAGCGATGTATTCACTTGCCCGTCCATCAGTTCGCCTTTGAGGCCCAGCTCGTAGTTCGTGCCGATGATGGGTTTCAACACATCCCCGGCCGCGGTGCGCGCCGATTGCGGCTCGAATACGCTGGTATAGCTGCCGTAGGCCGACCACTGCGGCGTCAGCGCATAGACCAGGCCGAAGTACGGCGTGACCTCGCCCGTAGCGGTATTGTGGGTCTGGATGTCGGATGCCGGGACCCGGTAGAGATAGTCATACCAGCTAATGCGCGCGCCCGCGATGGCGGTCAGCGGCTCGGTGAGTTTCGTGCGCAGGGTTCCGTAAACGCCTTTTTGGCGGACATCGTAGGTGGGCCGTGTCTGCACCCCGCCCTCGGCCATGATGGTGTCGAGATTCTGCCAGGGCCGGTTGTGGTTGATGTCGAAGATGTTGCCGCCGGCGGTGAACGTACGCGCATACATATCGTTCGACGTGTACTTGGAATAGTTCGCTCCCAGCGTGATGTCGTTTTCCAGGCCCAGCAGGCTGAATTTTCCGTTCACATACGCGTCGGCGCCGAACTTCTCGGAATCGAAATCCGTGACCCAGTTTGCGTAGGTCACCCCGCTGCCATCGGCCGCGACCAGGCCATGCATGCGCTGGTGCGTCGAGGTGTTCTTCTCGTCCAGGTGCAATGCCGAGACCTTCAGCTTCCAATCCTGGTTAAAGCGATGGTCCAGGTCGGCGAAGATCGTGGTCTGTTCGATGTGAGCCCGGTTCCACCGTGCGCCGACATACGTATTGCGAGCCAGGCCCAGATCGCTGCCGTCCGCATAACGGGGCAGCCCACGGATCATGGGCCGGCCTTTGCTGTCCGTATTGCTCACGCCCAGTCCGATCGTCGTGTCCGGACTGATGTCGTAGTCGAGTACGGCATACAAAGAACGGGTACGGTCGTTCACGTAGTCGACGAAGGAATGGCTGCGGGCCTCGTCCAGCACCACGCGCCCGCGCAAGGTGCCTGCTTCGTCGAGCGGCCCGCCGGCGTCCAACTGCAAGCCGTAGCGGTCCCAGGATCCCGCGCGGGCGGTAATCGCGATCGCGGGTTCCTGTTGCCCGCGTTTGCGCACCAGATTGACGGCGCCGCCCGGGCTTCCGGTCCCCTGCAACAGCCCGGAGGCTCCGCGCAGGACTTCCAGCCGGTCATAGAAGACCATGCCCTCGGTGCCCCAGTTTCCAAGCGCGTAGTTATTGCGCGGGATCGGCACGCCGTCGTACTGCCACGCATCGATCTGGAAACCGCGAGCCGAAAGCACCATGCCCTGGCCCACGCCCTTGGCCCCCACCACGCCGGTGACGTTGTTGGCGGCAGTGCGCAGATCCAGGGTGCCTTGTTCGTCCAACTGCTTGCGCGTCACAACCGTGATGGATTGCGGGATGTCTTTCAGCGCCTGGTCCCCTTTGTTGATGCTCACGGCTCGCGCGGCGAACGAATCCGTTCCTTCCGTGGTCGCGTTGCGCTCGGCGCGGGCCAAGACAGTGACGGGCTCCAACATGGCAGCGTCGCCCGATGCCGCGACGGCCTTGATGACGACGGCGTTGCCTTCGCGAGCCGCGATCAGCCCGCTGCCGGACAGCAGGCGGACCAAGGCGGCATCCGGCGTGAAAGAGCCCGATACGGCCGGCGCGGTCTTGCCGGCGACCAGCCTCTGCTGGGCGATGATCTGCACCTTGGCCTGGCGCGCCCAGTCGTTGAGCGCCTGGGCGAGCGGTTGCGCCGCAATCGAGAACTGCAACGGCGCCTCTTGGGACGCCGCCTCCTGCGCATGGCTCGTGGCGATCCCGACAATAAGGGCAATGGCCAGGGCAAGCGGGGCCGGCCGAAGATACTGGCGACTCATGAACATCCTCTAAGTAGTCAATGCAAATCATTCCTACTTAGGTAGACGCACGAAATCCTCAAAACCCCGTAATGCCTTCCACTTTTTTTTCCACGGCCGGATTTCCTCAACGCTCGGGCACGATTTCCGCCGTTTCGCCAGCCGCCTTCAACCGAACGGGCAAAGCGCTGGGCAGCAGGCGGCGCAGCGTCTGCATATCGCGCGGGTCGAACGTGCCGCTCAACCGCAGCATCGCGGCTTTCGGGTCTCGCACGGTCAATCCTGTGCTGCCATAGCGCTCCAGTTCGGCCAGCGCCTGGGCCAGGGGCGTGTCGACAAAGCTGATCCGGCTGTCGCGCCAGGGCGCAATGCCTTCGCTGGACACCGCGGTCACGGCAGCCAGCACGCCATGGCTGTCCGCCGACACCTGCTGGCCTGCCGTAAGGTAGATGGCGTCTGAAAACCTGTGCAATGCCTCGCCGGACGCGCCATCCCTGCGCACGACCCGCACTTTGCCTTCCGCCACGGACAGCCTCACACCATCGTTGCCGGCGATATCCGGGGTATAGCGCAACGAGAATTGCGTGCCGACCACCGTGACGCCCAGGGGGCCGGCGAGCACGTGGAACGGCCGGGCAGGATCCGGCTGTACGCTGAATACGGCCTGGCCTTCGAGCAGCGTCACTTCGCGACGTTGACGGTAGAACGCCACCTGGATGCGCGTCGCAGTGTCCAGTTGCAGGCGGCTGCCGTCGGGTAGCGGAATGTCGAGTTGCTGGCCACGCAGCGAGGCATACGTCTGCGCGAACAGGGGCGATTCCTGTCCGAAATGCCAAGCCAGGCCCCCTGCGACGGCAGCCGCCGCGGCCATGGCGAATACGGGTTTGAGAAACCCGCGACGCGACGCCTTGGCCGGGGTCCGAGCCCGCAAGGCGCTTACGCGTGCTTTGTCGTCTTGCAGATTGCGGCGCAATTGCGCAATGGATTCCGCTGGTATGCCGTCGAGCGCCCTCCAATTGGATTCCCAACGCGCATAGGCTTCGCGATGGCGCGCGTCGGCCGCCAGCCAGCGTTGGAAGGCGGCCTCGTCATCCGTACTCCAACCGTCGCGCTGGCGACAGACGAACCAGTCCAGCACCGCCTGGCGCAAGTCCGACTGGTCTTCCGGCAATGGAAACGGGGCGGTCATGGGCAAATGGTCCCTCTATTCTTCTGTAGACGCACGACTGGTCCTGAACCCGGTAGCGAGTCCATCCTGGCAGCGCCAGCACGCATCCATGGCAATGCGTAGCTGCATTTCCACCGTGCGCGTGGAAATCCCCATGCGCTCGGCGATCTCGGCATAGGAAAGGCCGTCGAATTTGTAGAGAATGAACACCTCGCGGCACCGGGGCGGCAACTGGTCTATCGTGGCGACGACGGCAGCGAGGTCTTCGCGCGACGCGAGGATAGTATCCGGCTCCAGCGACCGTGGGCCAGCCAGATGATCGAGCCCCGGCGCGTCGTCTTCCGTTGGGGAAGAATCCGACGTTTCAGCGCGCACGCCGGCACGGCGGTGCTGGTCGATGACTAGATTGCGCGCCGTACGGTACAGCAGCGCGCGCGGGTCCCGCACGGACTGCCCGCCCTGCTGCGCCGCCAGCACGCGCGCATAGCTTTCCTGCGCCAGATCGGCCGCGGTGTCGCGGTCTCTCACTGCGCGAGAGAGAAAATTCAGCAGTTCTCGGTAGTAGCGCTCGAACACAGTCGATCATTGCCAAGGTAGTACGGCACTTTCCTCAGCAGGGACCGGCGGGACGGGCGAAGCGCCACCCGGTGTCCGGCACCAAATTGGGAATGGTTCTCATTCTATCATGGCACGCGAATTGCCCGAGCGTCGTCCCCGCACCGGATACAGCTACGTCGACACGACAGGCACGCTCGTCCCTGGGTTGGCGAACGCCTATGCGACGTTCATGCCGGCCTATCAATGAAGTTGCATCATCGCGGCGAAGCGGCGGCGTTTGATTTCAGGCTCATCAGGATCTGCAAGCCACTCTGATGGCGGATCTCGCCTGTCTCGCAGGACTTGCAGATTCCGCCGACATAAAGACCGTCTATGACGGTTTCGGCAAACAAGCCCGACTTGTAGTTATGTCGCGCATCGGTTTCGATCCGATACCATTCCCGATCGCCGATGCGCGTCAGTTCGAGCGGCTTGCGAATCTCGGCGTCGCTGCCGGTTGCGCGCAGCACGGCGCGCAGGCGGAAGTACTGCTGGAGCGGCGAGGCATAGAGCGAACGCAGCTTGTCGATGTCATCGTCGCCTTGCATCTGTTTGACGCGCATCAGGATGGTGCAGGTTTCCTGCGTCTGTTCGCAAGCTTCGCTTTCGCAAACGAGCTGCACCCGGCGAAGCCCGCTCTTGGAGAGTTCGCCCTCCGGCGATCCGTCCACCACCCAGCCCTCGGGTAGTTCGATCGAGAGCCCGTGGGGCATCACGATGGTCTCGGCCCGCGATATCTGCATCCCGGCCGCAAGCGCCAGCGCCACGAACGGCGCGACGAAGGGAATTACGCGTGGTCTGCTCATGCTCCTGCCTCCGGCCGATGGCCTTCCCCGCCGCCTCGTCGATCGGCGATGCGCTCGAAGATGGCCAGCTTGTCGCCGTCGAGCGCGCGCAAGGGCAGGATCAGGGGTTCGCCTTCCCCCCGCAGCAGGATGAGATGCTCCCCCTGGCGCTCCATCCCTTCGAAGCCGGCCGCCTCGAAGCGGTTGCACCAGCCGTCCTGCCAGACTTCGAGACTGTCCTCGAAAAGCCGCAGCTCGTACTCATAGGCCTGCACCCGCTGGTGCATCCGCTGGGCAAGCTTGTACGCGTGCCGCCGCCGCGACCAGGGATGCAGAAGAATGATGGCGGCAATGATCGCCCAGAAGCCAAGCACATACTTCCAGAAGAAGCCCAGGGACAGCTCGATGAAGAGCGGAAAGGCGTAGCGGAAGGGCACCCGCGCAGGATCCAGCAACCAGAGAAACCCGAAAATAAGCGGCACAATGAAGGCGGTGACCAGGAAGGCGAGGATGAAGCCGCGGCGGCGCCGCCGCCGCATGCCTGGGCGTTCCATCTGCCAGGCGAGCGCGACGGCGCGATCGGCCTCGTTCAACTGGAACCGGGACGTCAGCAACGGTTGCTGATCAGAGCGTGCTTCCCGCTCCAGCAAGCCATGATCCGCTTCGGCGACGCCGGCATGGCAGGATGCGCCCCATGCCTCGATACGCGCGGCCTGCTCTTCGGACAGCACGCGCAGCGGCAAGGCGAAGACGTCCTCGATGTCCTTGAGCGCGATGAAAAGGTGCTCGGGGGTCCGGACGACGCCTTTGATGCGCGAGCAGGCGAGAACGGTCCTGCGCCCCGGCAGCGTCACGGCGAGGCCGCCGCGTTCGAAACGATAGGTGGCGTCGACGGGCTGGTCGAGCCGCTCGTCGCGGCACCAGCGCCGCAAGCGGCTGCGAACGACCGCGGGCTGGATGGCGTAGTAGACCAGCAGGGGCAGGGCGACGACCAGAATGGGCAAGCCGCCCAGGCCGAACAAATCATCGATGAAGCGGGAAGCGAAGGTGCCGATGCCCTGATGGCCGCTCTCCTGCCAGGACGAGAACCCCGTCACCAGCAGCAGCACGATCGCCACCCACGCCAGCACATGCAGCAGACGCCGCCGCCCTGCGGCGAACAGATCGGAATAGGCGAAGCGCGCAGCCGCTATCCGGTCTTGCAATTCGATCGGGGCCGCGATCGTTAATACTTCGTCCCGCTCGCTGTCGGCGCCTCTCCCCATGATCCCATCTTGCGATGTCCGCCCCTCGTCTCGGAAAAAGCTCTGTTCGGCCATACCGCCTCCGCCATCGTCGAACAAGAATTTAGCATTCTTGAAAAACGATGCCGGCAGGACCCCTACGATGCCTCCAGCCCCGCCCGCCCAGGTTGGCGCGCCGCGATCGAGGCCGGATCGTTCTTGTCGGAAGCCGGTGGAATCGGATCCGCGCATTCCAGCGTGACACGCTGGTAGTTTTCTCCGTCGGCCTTCGGCGGCAAGGCATAGGCGGTCCGGCAGGATGCATCCGCCCAGCGCACATCGAGTTCGCCTTTGTCGCTGTCCGTCGGCAGCAAGGCCAGGATCCGGCCGCGCGGATCGGTAATGCCAAGCCGCGTGCCGTCCGGTTGGTCCACGGTGGCGCCGAACGGCAGGGTCGCGCCATTGGCCCCACGCAGCTCGAACTGCACGCGTCGCCCCGTTATGACCTTGAACTCGGCCAGCGCAGCGGCGCCGCGCGTCGGCACCACCATCTGCATGCCGTTGTCGATCTCGACATCCTTGGACAGGCCTTGGGTACTCAAGCGCACCCAGTTGCCGCGGAACGGCGTGGCGCTGGGGATGACCGCGTACCCGTTGCGGCCGGTCTCGACGCCCGCGAAACTGGAAATGCCCACGCCGGCGACGGGCGGCTCGACCTTGGCAAGAACGAAAGTCTCGCCCAGCCCCTGCCCCAGGTTGATGCCGCCCGCGTGCGCCACCAGCGAGCCCGAGCTCGAGAAGCTGCTGGAGCGGTATCGGTTGCCTTGGGTGTAGCTGGCGCTCAGGCGGCCGAAGGACGTGGCGGTTCCGACGCCGACGGAGCCATCGTGTTCGCCGTTGGCCTCGCGGGTGCCCGCCAACGTGTAGTTGACCTCGCGCTCGATCGGCAGCAGGCCGGTCACCCCGGCCTGGGCGCTCGTGCCCCGGCTCTGGCGGCTCATGCTAGCGAAACCTTGCGAAGGCTTCGAACTGCCGCCGAACGGCATGCTGAGAGTGAGCATCACGACGTTGTCACGCCGGGACGAACCTCCCTGCAGCGAGGAATAGAGGTTGCGCGACTGGGTGTAGGCCAGGTTGTAGCTCAAGTCTCCGATCCGGTTGTTGTAGGCCAGGGATACGCTGCGCGAGGAGGTTCCGTCCCAGTTCTTGCCGTAAGAGCCGTTGAGGTAGACGTAGCCTTGCCCGACCGGTTGGGCCAGATTGGCATCGACGCGCTGGCGGGTTCCGCCGCGCAACGGCCAGAAGGAGTTGGAACGTGCCTCGTTGCGCTGCACGTGTTCCGCCAGCGTGCGGAAGCCTTCGCGCAATCCGCGTTGCGCGTTGATGGATACGTTGGAGCCCGTGGCCTCCACGAACTTGGCGTAGCGCAGATTGATGCGGTCGCCGCTGACCTTCGCCCCCGCGGCATTGCTGCGCGAATGGATGCCATCCACAGACAGGGCACCCACCGGCGTGTTCAGCCCGGCGCCCAGCGAATACGAAAGATAGCCCGCGGAAGCCTGCATGCCGGCCGCCAATGTGGAATTGGGCGTCACGCCGTAGAGCAGGGAGCCGCCGGCAAAGCCGGGCCTTTCACGGTTCTGGTCGCTCAGGCGCACCTGGCCGGCTGCGACGTCGTATTTGACCCGCCCTTCGCGCACCATCAGTGGAGGGCTGGAAAACGCCTGGCGCAGCACGCGCCTGGAGCCGTTCGCTTCGATGATGGAGATTTCAAGATCGCCGTTCGAGCCGGAAGGCTGCAGGTCGGTAATCGCGAACGGCCCGGGCGAGACATTGGTGGTGTAGATCAGATAGCCGTTCTGGCGGATTTCGACGGTGGCGTTGCTGTCGGCGGTGCCGCGGATCACCGGCGCGTAGCCCTGCTCGTCGTCCGGCCGCATGGCTTCGTCGGAAGCCAATTGCATGCCGAGAAAGCGCACGCTGTCGAACAGGGGCGAATAGGTGTAGGCCTCGCCCATCACCATCTGGCTCTTGATGTCGCTGAAACTGCGCTGCACATAGGTGTTCTGGCTGGTGAACTTGGTCTGCCTGCGGCTGCTGGAGGTCAGGTAGGAGTCGTTGCGCACGCGCCATTCGCCCACGTTGACCCCTGAACGAAAGCCCATGCTGAGATCGCGCCTGGAGTTCAGGTTGCGCCGGTGAGTCTGGCGCGCGTTGAGGTTGTAGTTGACGAAGGCCACGCGAGCTCCGGAATCCCAGAGCGAGGGATCGATGTAGCCGCGGCGCTGCGCCGTCATGTACATCTGCGGCACGCTGGCCTTGAGCCGCAAGGTCGCCTGGTCGTACACCACGCTGGCGTCGGGTATCAGCTCTGCGAGCCGCAGGCAGGACTCCTCCGGGGACGGCGGGTTCGGAAGCTTGGCCAGGTCCACGCCCGCCTGCTGCAGGAACGCGGCCGTGAAGCAGGGTTCGACTTCGTCGGTCTTGCCATTGTGCGCGAACTCGATGTCCAGGCGTCCGGCCAGGAGCTGATTCATGTACAGGTCGACCCGCTGGATGCCGGGCGTCACGCCCGTGCCGGCCAGCAGTGTGCGCAGGTCGGCGGCAGAGGCCATACCGTAAAGAAAGGCGGTGTTGTAGCCGACTATCGTTCCGCTTTCCAAGGCCGCTACGTGGGTGAGCTTGCGCAGCCCTTCCTTCGGCGCCGGCGCGTCTTCTTCCGCTGGGCGCGCCGGCCCAGGCTGGCCCCAGGCCGCCGAACCCAACGCCTGCCCGGCACACATCAGGCCCGCCAACCAGTGGCGAAGACGAAAGCGGCGCATGGCCGCGCGGCGCGAGAAATGGCTTGAACCTGGCACGATGTTACGACCTCGAATACGGGCCCCAAGAAAACAAGGCGCAAAACTCCCTCTCCTCCGCCTTGGCGGAGGAAGGTCTTTGCTGGAACCCGGGAAAGTGGAAAGCGCGAGCGTCTCGATGGCGCTCCGGGGCGATTACTTGGCGGCGGTGCGCGCGGCGGCCGTTGCCTGGGATGCCCCCGAAAGCTGGACCTCGTAGTCCTCGACACCGCCGTAGTCATTGATGATCTTGAAGCTCAGCCTGGCTCCGGTGGCCACACCTTCTCCGGGCAGCAGGCGCGTTTCGCCGGGCGCGATCATTCCGGGGGTTTTCAGTTCCTTGCCGCCGGCAAGGCCGAGGTAGTTGAAGGACACGTGGTACATGCTGGGGTTGGAGACTTTCAGCTTCGGCCTTCCCGCTTCCTGGACGACAGCCCATCGCAAGGCGGACGGCGCGTCGGCAACCGAGCCGGCAATGGCCGCCGGACGGAAAAACACCTTGATGCGCTGGCGGATGGCGATCTGTAGCTGGTTTTCCTCTTGGGTGGATTGCGGGATTTCCTGCACGTTCAGCCACATGACCGATTCGCGGTCGCGCGGAAGACGGTTGTCGCCACCGGCATACATGACACGCATCAGTTGCTGGCCATTGGCGGCGATTTTCCCCAAGGGCGGCGTGACGGCAAACGGCAAATCGCTGGTGTCGTTCGATGCGTTGGTTTCCAGCCATGCCTGGACCAGGACGGGCGCCCCGCCGTTGCGCACGGAAATGGAAGCTTCCTGGTCCTTTTCCAATACGACCAAACGGGTTGCGCTGAGGGAAATCGACGCATGCGCCGCCACGCCCAGCAGCATGGCACTGCCGGCCAGGCCGGCCAGCAAAGCGCGTCGAATAATGGCGGTAAATGTCATGGATACTCCTGTGCGCCGCGGCGGGACCGATGAACCGGCCCCGCCGCGGCTTGTCGCTGATTACTCGTACTTCAGCACGTAGTTCACCGTGCCGTTGGCTTCGCCCGCGGTAACGTCAGCCACCGTCTTGCTGGCCGCCAGGGTGTAGTAGGCCTTCAGCGGAATGCTGTACTTTCCGTTGACGGGACCATCCGCCGCCAGGTCGACGCTGCCAGAGGTGAAGTCCAGCGGGGTGGAACCACGGACCAGCATGATCTGCACGTTCTGCGCGCCGCCGGTCACGGCGATGCCCTTGCCGGACTTGAGGCTGGGAGTCAGCGTCATCGAGACCTTGGTGCCCGTCGCGCATTCGATGTCCAGATCCAGGTCCGTGGCCGAGGCGGTGATGTTGGTGCTGGAGGTGCCCGGCGAGGCTTCCGTGCCCAGCGAGCTGGCGGAGATCGAACCCATGGGCACCGACAGGTTGTTGCCTGCCGTCTGGCCGGCGGGGCTACTCAGGACGCAAGTGTCCGAGTTGATGGAGCCGGTGAAAGAGATCAGCCCCTTCGCACCCTGGGTGGGTACGCTTTGGGCGTGGGCGATACCCGACGCACCGAAGGCGGACAAAATGGCCACGCTGATGAGTAGTTTTTTCATGTTTCGACTCTATGCTGATTGATGAACAAAAAATGTTCCAGGGTGAAGGGACTTCGCCCGGAACCGTCCGCAGAACCGCGAAAATCGCGGAACTCGCGCCCTGTTTGGGCGAAACATGTTTGTAAATTGGCGGCCAATTGCGAAGTCCGAGAAAATTCTTAAACTGGTCGCAGGCGATGAACTTAAATGACAAGAATCATCACGAGCCGCCGATTGCCCTGCCAAACTGTTTGCAACAGCGATGCAGCGCTCCGTTCACGCACATGGGTTAACCTTCCGGTTGCACAAATCAGAGGTGTTGGAAAGAACAATGGGTTTTGAAAAACTTGCCGACCTGCGAGAGCAGCTCCGGGCGCAAGCTCAGCAAGCGGCGCCAGCCCAAGCGAAAGCCAAAGCGGCAGGCCAGGCGAAAAAGCGCGACTCCGCCAAGCAACGCGACCCCGCAAGAAAGCAGGAGCCCGCCAGGAAGCGGGAGCCGGTCGACCCGACGGTCGAAGCGATCTGGCGCCTGCAGAAGCAGTTCCCGCAGGCTTTCCCGAAGAATCCCGCGCCCAAGGTGCCTCTCAAGGAGGGCATCCTGGCGGATGCCGCCCAGCATCTCGAAGCGCTGGCCATGACGGAAGACCAGTTGAAGCAGGCCATTGCCGAATGGTGCAAGGGCAGCCGCTATTGGGCCTGCCTGACGGAAGACGCGCCGCGGGTCGACCTGCAAGGGCAGCCCGTCGGCAAGGTGACGGCGCAGCAGGCGGCCTATGCGCGCCGCCAGGCCAGCCGCCGTCCCGGCGCCAAGGCGCGCCCCGCGAAAAAGGCCGCCGCCCCGCAGGCGGCTGCGCCACAGGCAACTCCTGCACAGCCGGCCGCTCCGGAGGCAGCCGCTCCGCAAGCCGCCGCCCCGCAGGAAGCCGAAACGCCCTGACCGGAAACGGCGCGGCATGGGTCATGGCGCCCGCGCAATATCGGCGCGGGCGCTTTTTTCTACCGCTGCCGCGCTTTGGCTACACAAGCCAGGATTTCTGTGTATAATCGCTGTCTTTGGTGGACACGGCCTTCTGAATAAAACTTCAGGAATCGCACCAAAAACAGTGCATAGGCATATATGCATACGCGGGAGTAGCTCAGTTGGTAGAGCGCAACCTTGCCAAGGTTGAGGTCGCGAGTTCGAGACTCGTCTCCCGCTCCAAATACAAAAGGAAGCAACGGCCAACACCGCGCTTCCTTTTTTCTTGAAGTGCTGGCGCAATGGCAGAGTGGTTATGCAGCGGATTGCAAATCCGTGTACGTCGGTTCGATTCCGGCTTGCGCCTCCAGCAACTTCTGCAGCAACTTCCCCCGCATCTCGTTACCCTTCCCTACGCTGCCTCAATCGAATGATTGCTATGGTGACGCCGTTTTCATTGAACGACGATTCCATGCGCATTATTCCGACTTCCCATCCCCGCACTCCCAATCCGCTGCTGGCCTGGTCTGCCGCCGCGCTGTTCGCTTTGGCGCCGCTTGCGGCCCAGGCGGATTCGGACAAGCACCGCCACCGGCACGGCCGCGAGTATAAAGAGCAGTACTGGGACGGCGCCTGTAAAGTCGAACGCAAGTGGAAGCGCAACGGCGACTACCAGGAAAAGCGCAAGTGCCGGGACGGCCACCGCTACGGCTACGCGCCGCAGCCGGTCGTGGTTCCGGCGATGCCGGCGCCCGCCATCGTCATCAACCCGCCTCCCATCGTCATTCGTCCCTGAACATGGATCAATCGGTGAAAGACGCGCTTGCCCGCTGGCCCGACGTGCCGGCGGTCTACGGCTGGCTGTCCCTGGACGCCAGGGGCCGCTGGCGCCTGCATCCGCAAGGCCTATCGGCGCAAGGCGGGCCGGGCGAGTCCATCACCAACAGCCAGATCCTGGAATTCATCAACCGCAATTACGAACACGACGAGGCGGGCCGCTGGTATTTCCAGAATGGCCCCCAGCGCGTGTTCCTGCGCCTGGACGCGGCACCGTATACCTTGCGGCTGAACGATGACAATAGCGGCCTGCTCACCCATACGAACGCGGCCGTCGCCGCCGTCGATGCGTGGCGGCTGGACGACGCCGGCCAGTTGTACGCCATGACGCCGATGGGCGCCGGCATCGTGCTGGACCGCGACCTGCCCCCATTGCTGGAGCTGCTGGTCACGGATGGCGGCGAGCCGCTGCTGGATGCGCTGGCCGGCCTGGCGCCTGGCCGCAGCGTCCGGGTCGCGTTCCCGGGCGCCTATCCTGCGGCGCCCCTGGCGCAGATCGCGCAAGCGGACGTCGCCCGCGATATGGGCTTCGATCCCGCCCCCAGCCCGCCGCCGGCCTAGGCCGGCGCGCAACGAAAGAGACTTGCGCGCGCCCCGCGGTCAGAACATGCCGTTGGGTTGGCGGACGGCTCGGGGATGGGCTGCACCGCGTCCCAGTGCTCCACGACTCAGCCGCGGCTGCTCTTGACCAGCGCGAACTTGCCGTCGCCCAGCAGCGCCAGCGCGGCAGCCGCCACGGTCAGGAAAATCGGATATTCCCAGCCGCCCCCGGGATTGCCGAAGCCCCAGCCATTGCCGAAGTGCACGGTGGACGCCACGAACAACTGCACGACCGCGACGGCGGCGATCCAACGCGGCACGACGCCCAGGATCAGCAGCGCGCCGGCGCCGATCTCGAAGAAGGTCACCGGATAGGCCAGCCAGCCGGCGAAGCCGATCTTGGCGAAGAACTGGGCGGTGCCGGGCAGCGTGAAGACCAGCAGCTTGGTCAGGCCGTGGGCCAGGAACATGACGCCAAGCGCCACGCGCAGCAGCAGCGCGGCATAGGGCGCGGTACGGGTATCGAACATTGCACTCTCCTAGAGCGGTTGAGGGAATCGCCCAGGACGGGAAGATTCTTCAGAAGCGCTTATTCTTGCGATTCCAAAAACAAAGATAAACATGCAGAATTGCAAATTATTGTTCCTTAATGGGAAACAATCTTGGATACGCACACCGCCATGCAGACCTATGCCAAGGTCGTGGAATTGGGCTCGTTCGCGGCGGCCGCCGACAAAATGGGCCAGGCCCGCTCCGTGGTCACGCGCCAGATCGCCTACCTGGAGCAGAAGTACGGCGTGCGCCTGCTGAACCGCACCACGCGCAAGCTGAGCATGACCGACGCCGGCCGCGCCTTCTACGAACGCGTCCGGCCCATCCTCGCCGAAGTGGCGGACCTGGAACTGTCGCTGCAGGCCGAAGGGCAGCGGCCCAGCGGCCGCCTGCGGGTCAGCGCGCCCGTGTCGTTCGGCATCCTGCACCTGGGGCCCGCCATCGCCGAATACCTGCAGCGCTACCCCGACGTAATCATCGACCTGGACCTCAACGACCGGGTGGTCGACCTGGTGGAGGATGGATTCGACGTGGCGGTGCGCATCGGCCCGCTGCTCGACTCTTCGCTGGTCGCGCGGCCGCTGGCGCCCCAGCAACTGCTGGTCTGCGCCGCCCCGTCCTACCTGGCGCGCCACGGCACGCCTGGCAAGCCGGAAGAACTCAAGCAGCATCGCTGCCTGCACTACGCCTATGCCAGCACGGGCAACGAATGGCATTTCGAGAAAGACGGGGTGACCCACCTGGTCCGCGTGAACGCCGCGCTGCGCGCGAACAACGGCGATGTGCTGCGCACGGCCGCGCTGGCCGGGCACGGGATCATCCTGCAGCCCGAATTCCTGGTGGGCGAGGATCTGCGCGCCGGACGGCTGGTCGGCCTGCTGACCGACTACGCGCACACGCCGATCTCCATGTACGCCATCTACCCCCACCGGCGTTTCCTGTCGCCCAAGGTGCGGTCTTTCGTCGAACACCTGGAAGACCGCTTCGGCACCCCGCCCGCGCCCGTCCCGGGCCGGCGCGCCAGTCCCCGCCGCAGCCGTTAGAATCGTACCCATGACCGCAAAACCGCCCATCGAATACTTCCCCGCGCCGCGCCGTTCGCGTTTCTGCAGCCAATGCGGCTCGCCCGTCAATCGCCGGGTTCCCGAGGGCGACAACCGCGAGCGCGACATCTGCGATCATTGCGGCGCCATCCATTACCAGAACCCGCGGCTGGTGGTCGGCACGGTGCCGGTCTGGGAAAACCGCGTCCTGCTCTGCCGGCGCGCGATCGAACCGCGCTACAACACCTGGACGCTGCCCGCCGGCTTCATGGAGCTGGGCGAAAGCACCGCGCAAGGCGCGGCCCGCGAGACGCTGGAGGAAGCCGGCGCCCGCATCCAGCTCGGCGAGCTCTACACCATGATCGACCTGCCCCAGATCGACCAGGTGCATGTGTTCTACCTGGCCCAGGCCGTGTCCCCGGACCTGGATCCCGGCCCCGAAAGCCTGGAGGCGCGCTATTACGAGGAATCCGAGATTCCCTGGGACGACCTGGCGTTCCGCACCGTCGCGACGACGCTGCGTCACTATTTCGACGACCGCAAGCTCGGCGTCTTCACCCCGCATCACTACACCCTAGAATCGCACCGTTGAAGCTGCCCTGGCTTGCCGTCGACACCCCCTTTCCGCCAGCCGAATTCGCGCTGACGGATCCCGACGGCCTGTTGGCGGCAGGCGCCGACCTGTCCATTCCGCGGCTGATCCAGGCGTACTCCAACGGCATCTTCCCGTGGTATTCGGAAGGCGAGCCGATTCTCTGGTGGAGCCCCGATCCCCGCATGGTGCTGGCAATAGCGGACTTCGCCCCCTCGCACTCCCTGCGCAAGCTGCTGCGGCAGATCACCAGCCAGGAACTCGCGGCCGCGCCGCGCGTGCAGGTGCGCGTGGACACCGCCTTTGCGCAGGTCATGGCCGAATGCGCCGCGCCGCGCGACGGCCAGCCCGGCACCTGGATCACCGCCCCGATGCAGCAGGCCTACCGCGCCTGGCACGAGGCGGGCTATGTGCACAGCATCGAGACCTGGATAGACGGCGAGCTGGCGGGCGGCCTCTACGGCATCGGCCTGGGCCGGATGTTCTTCGGCGAATCCATGTTCACCCGCGCGCCCAACGCCTCCAAGGTGGCGCTGGCCTACCTGGTGCGCTACCTGGCCGCGCAGGGCGTGGAATGCATCGACTGCCAGCAGCAGACGCGACACCTGGCCAGCCTGGGCGCGCGCCCTATTGCCCGCGAGGCCTTTCTTCGGCATGTGCGCGGCGCCACGGCGCTGCCGCCCGTCCCGTGGGCGCGCGGCACGCTGGACAGCGCCGGGCGCCTGCATCCGGGGCCGGGTTAGGCGTTAATATGTAGCCATCCCGTCACGGACCTGCCGCCGTCCTCCGGGACTGCCCATGAGCCAGCTCAAAGAACTTCCCTTCTCCACTCTACAGTTCTACGCAACCGCTCCCTACCCTTGCAGCTACCTGCCGGGTCGCCAGGCACGGTCGCAGGTCGCCGCGCCCGGCCACCTCATCAATGCCGGCACGTATTCCCATCTGGTGGAACAGGGTTTTCGCCGCAGCGGGCTCTTCACCTACCGCCCCCATTGCGACAACTGCCATGCCTGTATCCCGGTGCGGGTGGACACGGCGGCGTTTGCGCCCAATCGCAGCCAGCGCCGCGCCTGGCGCGCGCACCAGGACCTGCAATCCTTCGTGGCGGAACTCGCATGGTCGCCCGAGCACTACCGGCTTTACACGCGCTATCAACAGGGACGGCACCCGGGCGGCGGCATGGACGAGGACAGCCGCACGCAATATGCGCAGTTCCTGCTCACCAGCCGCGTCAACACCCGGCTCGTGGAATTCCGCAGCCCCGAGGGCGTGCTGGTCATGGTGTCCATCATCGACGTGCTGGACGACGGCCTGTCCTCGGTCTACACCTTCTACGACCCCGACGTCCCCGGCAGCCTGGGCACCTACAGCATCCTGTGGCAGGTCGAGCAGTGCCGCACCCTGAACCTGCCCTGGCTGTACCTGGGCTACTGGATCGCCGCCAGCCGCAAGATGTCCTATAAGTCGAGCTTCCATCCCGCCCAGTTCCTGGTCGACGGGGCCTGGCAGGACCAGCCGGGGCCGTCCGCCGCCTGATCCCCGTCTCTCCGGGACCGCCGGGCGCAAGGCCGCCGAAATTCGCTCTACAATTCCGCCCCATGTCTATCCTCTTCCACGCCTATCCCCTGGCCCGCCCGGCGCTGTTCGCCATGGACGCGGAAACCGCCCACGAAGTCACTTTGTCGGGCCTGCAGCGCGCCTATGAATGCGGCGCCACGCGCAAGCTGCTGCACGCGCAGCCCAAGGCGCCGCGCAAGCTGATGGGAATGCAGTTGGCCAACCCGATCGGGCTGGCCGCGGGCCTGGACAAGAACGGCGCCTACATCGACGCGCTGGGCAACCTGGGATTCGGCTTCATCGAAGTGGGCACGGTCACCCCGCGCGCTCAGCCCGGCAACCCCAAGCCGCGCATGTTCCGGCTGCCGCGCGCCAATGCGCTCATCAACCGCCTCGGTTTCAATAACCAGGGACTGGACGCCTTCCTGGCCAATGTGCAGCGCAGCGTATGGCGCACGCAAGGCGGAGTGCTCGGGCTGAACATCGGCAAGAATGCCGACACGCCGATCGAGCGCGCCGCGGACGACTACCTGATCGGGCTGGAAGGCGTGTACCCGCATGCCGATTACGTGACGGTGAACATTTCTTCGCCCAACACCAAGAACCTGCGCGCGCTGCAGGGCGGCGACGAGCTGTCCGCGCTGCTGGCCCAGCTTGCGGACAAGCGCAAGGCCCTGGAAGACCGGCACCAGCGCCGCGTGCCGATGGCCGTGAAAATCGCCCCGGACCTGACGCAGGAACAGATCGATTCCATCGCGGACACGCTGCCGCGCCACGGCATCGACGGCGTCATCGCCACCAACACCACGCTCTCGCGCGACGCCGTCGCGGGCCAGCCCCATGCCGACGAGGCCGGCGGCCTGTCCGGCGCGCCGGTGCACGAATTGTCGCTGGCGGTGATCCGCCGGCTGAAGCAGCAGCTAGGCGACGGCCTGGCCATCATCGGCGTGGGCGGCGTGCTGTCGGGACGGCAGGCCCGGGAAAAGATGGAAGCCGGCGCCGACGCCGTGCAGCTCTATACCGGCCTGATCTATCGCGGCCCGGCCCTGGTAGGGGAATGCGTGCGGGCAGTGGCCGGGTGAGGATGTTGTCTTGTGTCTGACACCCGTACGAGATGATCTATAAGCTGGACCGGTGCTACGCGGGTGTCTGACACCCCCGTATCGGTAGGGCCGTTCAAATCCCGGGAGGTGTCAGACACCCGGGAAGAGAGGCTTGGATCCAAGGCCATCTCGTACGGGTGTCAGACACAAGGAAGCGCCGGTGTCAGACACAAGGAAGCCCCGGTGCCAGGCACAAGGAAGCGCCAATGTCAGACACAAGGAAGCGTCGGCGTCAGGCATTGGAAGAAAAAAGCGCGCGGAAAACGGGCAAAAAAAGGGGCCACCCGGTGGGTGGCCCTAATTCCAGCTCTGCTCTGTCACTCAACAGTACTACATTACTGCGGTTTGCGCATCTGCGCGCGCCAAATACTTAGGCGCTGCGGCGGCTGCGGCTGGCGACCTTGGTCGCGGCGTCGGCGGCGTCCGAGGCGGCCTTGAAGGTCGCGTTGGCGGCGGCGTTCAGGTTCGACTCGGCGACTTCGGCGGCCTGCTTGGCGGCCTTGGTCATCGAATCGTAGGCGCTGGTCGCGGTGGCCAGCGAGGACTTGATCAGGGCGACGGCGCTTTCGGAACCGGTCGGGGCGTTCTTGGAGAACTGGTCGACGACTTCGCTCAGTTGCTGCTGGCTTTCGGCGATTTGCTCTTCGGTCAGCTTGACCAGGTTGCTTTGCACGCCGGCGACGATGTCGTACACGTGCTTGGTGTAGGCCATGGCCTTTTCGGCGCCCGGCTGCAGCAGGCCCGACGCGAAAGCGGCGGCTTCCTGGGCATCCTTCAGTTCGGTGGCTTGCTGCGACTTCTGGCCGACTTCGTCCAGGGTGGCCTTCACGACCTTCAGGTTCAGCTCGACCAGCTTTTCGAAGCCGGCGAACACGGCCGATTGGGCGGCCACGAGAGTGTTGATGCTGGCCTTTTGGCGGTCCAGGACTTGCTGCGGAATAGCGCTCATAGAATGCTCCTCGATGGGTAGCCGGGGGGCGACCCGGCAAATAAGGATGGTTGTCTGCGACGAAATAAGTAAACGTGCGCGGAAACTGGTACTACAAGCTACCGCCGGCCCGTTTGATGCACTGCACAATTCACATTCTAGACTGGGGAAAAAACTTGTCAAGGAGTTTTTGTGCAACGCAACAAACAATTGCACTTTGACGGTGCATATCCGCGCCACCATTGATCCGGCACAAATGCGTCCCTGGTTGGGGAAATACCGGACGTGACGGCGTATCAATTCTTTTCTACACTGCTTTCATGCTGATGACAGACAAAGACAACCGATAAGTCACCCGGCAATAACTAAATCGCAGCAAGCAAAACCCTGCAATTGGAGACTCCATGACCCTCATTCCCCGCACGCTTACGGCCCTGCTCGCGGCAAGCGCCATGCTCGCAGCCGGCGCCGCCCAGGCGGACTATCCGGATCGCCCCATCAACATGGTGGTGCCGTTCGCCGCCGGCGGCCCGACGGACAACGTCGCGCGCTCGCTCGCGGAAGCCATGCGGCCGGCTTTGGGCCAGACAGTCGTGGTCGAGAACAAGGGCGGCGCCGGCGGCACCATCGGCACGACCCAGGTGGCGCGCGCCCAGCCGGACGGCTATTCCGTCCTGCTGATGCACGCCGGCTTCTCGACGGCGCCGTCGCTGTACAAGAACCCCGGGTACGACCCCTACAAGAGCTTCGAGCCCATCGGCCTGGTGGTCGACGTGCCGATGACCATCATCGCGCGCTCGGATTTCCCGCCCAACACCATCCAGGAACTGGCCGAGTACGTCAAACAGAACAAGGACAAGGTTTCGCTGGCCAACGCCGGCATCGGCGCCGCCAGCCATCTTTGCGGCACCATGCTGGTCGAGGCCCTGGGCGTGCAACTGCTGACCATCCCCTACAAGGGCACCGCCCCGGCCATGAACGACCTGCTGGGCAAGCAGGTGGACCTGCTCTGCGACCAGACCACCAACACCACTCAGCAGATCGACAGCGGCAAGGTGAAGGCCTACGCCGTCACCAGCCTCCAGCGCGTTCCCACGCTGCCCAAGCTGCCGACCATGGACGAATCCGGCTACAAGGGGTTCGAAGTGGGCATCTGGCATGGCATGTGGGTGCCGAAGGGCACGCCCAAGCCTGTCGTGGACAAGCTGGTCAAGAGCCTGCAAGCCGGCCTGGCCGACCCCAAGTTCCAGGAACGCATGAAGCAACTGGGCGCGACCGTGCTCACCGCCGAAGCCAATCCGCAAGCCCTGGAAGCCAAGGTCAAGCAGCAGGTCCCGCAATGGGCCGAGCTGTTCAAGAAGGCTGGCGTCGAACAGCAGTAAAAAGAAACGCGCCCAGCGGGCGCGTTTCCAGGACAAAGCCCCGTTTCGGGGCTTTTTTTCGTTTTATGGCCGCAGCGCCTCGGCCGCCATGCCCAGGCCGTTGAAGCCGGTGGACACCGAGGGCTCGTAGCCCAGCGCTTCCGAAATGCTGGCGGCGGTGTCGACCAGCGCCTTGATCCATTCGTCCTGCAGGCGTTCCGCCGGGGCCGAGATGGACAGGCCCGCCACCAGCTTGCCGGTGTCGTCGAAAATCCCGGCGGCGATACATCGCACCCCGAGTTCGAGTTCTTCATTGTCGCGCGCGTAGCCGTGGCGGCGCACCAGCGCCAGTTCGCGCTCCAGCCGGTCCAGGTCGGTCAGGCTGTTGCGCGTGTGCCCGGCCAGGCCGGTGCGCAGGGCATAGGCCCGGACCTGCCGGGAATCGCCGGTGGACAGGAACAGCTTGCCGGTGGAAGTCAGGTGCAGCGGAGCGCGGCCGCCGATGGCGCGCACCACCTGCATGCCCGAGCGTTCGCTCCAGGCCCGGTCGATGTAGACGATCTCGTCGCCCTGCTGCACCGACAGGTTGATGGTCTGGCCCGTCAGCTTGTGCAGCGAGCGCATGGCCGAAATGGCCGCCTCGCGCACGTTCAGGCGCCCCTTGACCAGCGAGCCGAGCTCCAGCAGGCGCATGCCGAGCTGGTACAGGCCGTTGTCGACGCGTTCGACATAGCGGCCCACGACCAGGTCGTTCAGGATGCGGTGCGCGGTGGACGCGTGCAGGCCGGTGGTGGCGGACAATTCCTTGAGCGTCACGGGATCCGGCTGCGCGGCCAGGGCGTCGAGCAGGCGCATGGCGCGCTCGATCACCTGGATGGCGATGGGATGGGCGGAAGCGCCTTCGGTTTCGGCGTCCAGGGGATTGCGGGGGGTCGAAAGACGGGCCATGGGAGGTTCTGGGCTAGCGCCGCGGGGCCGAAAGAAACCGGCCTTGCGGCAATGCAGCAAACAGTTCTTTCCCGTATTGTGAAATTTACCGCGCCATTTGGCAACCGGTTTTTTAAGGATAAAACGGGGTCGCCCCCTGTTTGTTCATGAAAAATTCAGGCGGCAGGCGGCGCCGCAAGCTTTCCGCCCAGGCGCAATACCTCGGCGCGCAGGAACTCCAGGGCCGCGGCCGCTCCCTCGGGTTCGCCCTTCACGCCCAGCTCGATATGGGGCGTGCCCCCCTCTTCGCCGACGCTGGGCAGGCTGAAGGCCCTCACGCCGGGCCAGCGCGTTTCCACGCTGACCATGGCCGGCGTGATGCGCGATTCCGGCATGCTGAAGACCAGGAAGGAATGCTCGGCGTGGACCTGCACATGCTGCAGCGCACGATAGCGGGTGTCCAGCGTCCATTCCAGCATCGGCCAGGCCATGACGGGAAAGCCCGGCACGAAGGTGTGGTCCTGGATGAAGAAGCCCGGAATCCGGTTATACGGGTTGGGCACGACCTCGCAGCCTTCCGGGAACACGCCCATCTGCAGGCGCTGCTGGTTCTCGGGCGCGCTCATGTCGGCCGTGCCCTGCCCTTTGGCGGCCATCTCGGCCGTGCGCTGCGCGATGGCCCGTTCGGCCTCGGGGTGCAGCGCCAGGGGCAGGCCCAGGGCGGCGGCGGCCGCCTGCCGCGTGTGGTCGTCGGGGGTGCCGCCGATGCCGCCGCAGGAAAACACCACGTCGCCGGAGGCGAAACTGCGCTTGTAGGCGGCCACCAGCGTGTCGCGGTCGTCGGGCAGGATCTCGGCCCAGCCCAGTTGCATGCCGCGCGCGCTCAAGAGCTCGACGACCTTGGAAAAATGCTTGTCCTGACGGCGGCCCGACAGGATTTCATCCCCGACGATGATGAGGCCGATACGGCGGGCGGCGGATTCTGCAGCCATGTGCGATTCCAGAAGGTGAGTGGGACGACGCCGGTCAGACGTCGATGACGCGGTCCTGGCGCAGGCGCTTGAGCGCTTCCAGTCCGTAGTGCGCGTAGACCAGGGCCGAGAACACCGGCAGGATGACCCAGGCCGGCGGCAAGAGGTTCAGCAGCGAGCAGATCAGGCCGATGGTCCAGAAGCCGGCGTTGTTCCGTTCCAGGATGAGCTTGCGTTCGACGGGGCTGGCGTGTTCGACGATGGCGTCCACGCGCATCATGCGCGAGAACGCGAACGCCCACCAGAAGATCGACAGCACCACCGCCATGGGCGGCACGAGCCACAGCGGCAGCGTCAGCAGCCAGCCGGCGGCGAACGCCGCGGAGACCCAGACTGCGTTCCACACGCTGACCGCGGTAGCGTGTTTGCCCTGCCGCGCGACGCCGGCGTACTCGCGCTGCCCGACATGGCGCAGCACCAGCGGCATCACGAAAACCGCGGCGATCGCCAGCCCGAGAATGCCCGATACCGGCAGCAGGATCGCCGCCGCGATGATGGGGATCAGGTAGACCTTCAGCGAAAACAGGCCCACCGCGAGCATCCAGTCCTCGGCCCGGTTGACGAAGTCCCAGCGCGCGGCCTCGGCCGCCAGCCATTCGTTCAGCGGCGTCCAGAACAGGTACAGGAGCAGCAGGCAGCCCACCAGCGCGATCAGGAACGGCAGCAGCACCGCGAACAGCATGGTGGGATGGCATTGGGAAACCAGCGCGCGCTTGAACGCCTGCCCCACGTTGGCCGCGCCCGCGCCGGCGCTGGAGAGTCGGTCGCGTTCGGGCGTGGCGGAATCGGTGCGCAATACGGTCATGGCAACGGGAATGAGGGGGTGGGCATCCCGGGTATGATAGTCAAACCTGCCTCGATCTGCCCACATGCCTCTACTTGTACCCGATACCGACCGGGCCGCGCTGCGCGCGCGGCTGGGCTCGTCGCCCGGCACCTGGCTGGTCGCCTGTTTCTGCGCGGCCTGGTGCGATACCTGCGAACAATACAAACCCAAGCTGGAAGCGCTGGCCGCAGCCATGCCGCAGCATGTCTTCGCCTGGATAGACATCGAAGACCACGCCGAGCTGCTGGGCGAGGAAGACGTGGAGAACTTCCCCACGCTGCTGGTGCAGATCGGCGCGCGCGTGGTGTTCTACGGCCCGATGCTGCCGCACATCGGCCACCTCGAGCGCCTGCTGGAAAGCCTGGACGAAAACAGCGCCGCGGTCAGCACGGCCCTGCCCGACCTGCCCCGGCTGCTGGCCGCCTGATCCGGCAGTCCGGAGCGCGCCCTCAGGGCTTGCGGCTGCCGCCCAGCAGGACGGCGAGCTGCCGCTTCGGCGCGGACGAGCCGCCGTTGGTCTTGGGCTGCTCGGTGGTTTCGGCCGGCGCGGACGAGGCCGAGGGTTCGTAGGGTTTCAGGAAGAAATCGTCCACGGGCTGGCGCGGCGCGCCGGAGGCGTAGCCGGACCGGCGGTCGGTAGACCGCGCGCGCTCGCCGCGGCCTTCGCGCGAGGACGAGCCGCCGCGGCGGTCGTCGCTGCGGCGATGGCTGCGCGCGACCAGGTCGGCGGGAACGTCCAGGGTGCCGCGCGGCACTTCGCGCTTGATGAGTTTTTCGATGTCGAGCAGGAAGCGCTCTTCGTCGGGCGTGAACAGGGCGATGGCCTCGCCCGACGCGCCCGCGCGGCCGGTGCGGCCGATGCGGTGCACGTAGTCTTCGGCGTTGTACGGCAGGTCGTAGTTGATCACGCAGGGCACGCCGGCCACGTCCAGCCCGCGCGCGGCCACGTCGGTGGCCACCAGCACTTCCAGTTCGCCGGCCTTGAAGGCTTCCAGCGCCTTCATGCGGTCGGCCTGGGTCTTGTCGCCATGGATGGATTCGGCCTTGACGCCGTCGCGCTCGAGTTCGCGGGCCAGGCGCGCCGTGCCGATCTTGGTGTTGGAGAACACGATGACCTGGTTCAGGCCGCGCGACTTCACCAGGTGCACGACGGCGGCGCGCTTGGCGTCGCTGGGCATCTTGTAGGCGATCTGCGTGATGGTCGCGGCGGTGGCATTGCGCGCCGCCACTTCGATTTCGACGGGGTGGTTCAGGTACGAACGGCCGAGCTTGCGGATTTCGTTGCTGAACGTGGCCGAAAACAGCAGGCCCTGGCGCTGCGCGGGCAGCAGGCGGATGATGCGTTCCAGGTCGGGCAGGAAGCCCATGTCCAGCATGCGGTCGGCTTCGTCCAGCACCAGGATGCCGACCTGGCTGAGGTTCACGTTCTTCTGCTCGACGTGGTCGAGCAGGCGGCCCGGGGTGGCCACCAGCACTTCGCAACCGCGGCGCAGCGCCTCCTTTTGCGGACCGATATCCACGCCGCCGAACACCACGGCGGAACGCAGCGGCGTCTGCTTGCTGTAGCGCTTGACGCTTTCGTACACCTGGTCGGCGAGTTCGCGCGTGGGCGTGAGGATCAGCGCGCGCACCGGATGGCGCGCGGGCGATGCGCTGGTGTTGGCCAGCGGCATGAGGCGATGCAGGATGGGCAGCGTGAAAGCGGCCGTCTTGCCGGTGCCGGTCTGCGCCGCGCCCATGACGTCGCGGCCTTCCACCACGACGGGGATGGCCTGTGCCTGGATGGGCGTGGGAGTGGTGTAGCCGGTTTCGGCGATGGACTGCAACAGCAAGGGGTGCAGCCCGAAGTCGTCGAACGTCGGCGTGGGCGCGTCGGTGGCGGGTGCGGGTGATGCGGGTAGAGTGGATTCAGTCATCAGGGTTAGGCAGATACCGGGACCAATAAAAAGAACAAAACGAGAGTGCTGCACGCACTGCACTGCATATGCATCGGGACAATCTTGAACACGCGCAATCGCACCCTGCCTTGCAGGCCACGCGGCACGTTCTGGATTCGATACTTATGAGGGCAGTACCAGGCCCGGATTGCTGTGGATAACTTAATTTTAGCGCAGGAGGGCTCCGGGGCGGTCAACCCAGTTCCTGGGGGCGACTCCCTTGGCCTGCCGGAAGCTCTTGCTGAAATGGCTGAGATTGGCAAATCCGGTCGCCAGCGCGGTTTCCGTAACACTGAAACCGGCCTCCAGCATGGACGCCGCGGCTTCCAGGCGAACCTCCCGCAGATAGGCATGGACCGAGCGCCCCGCCACCTGCCGAAAGCCGGCCTTGAGCTTTTTCTCGCTCAGGCCCACTTCTCGGGCCAGGCGCAGAACGGTCCATTCCTCTCCGTAGCGGGCCTCGATCAAACGCCGGGCCTGGGCTAGCTGCCGCCGTTCGCGGGGCGCCACGGGAGGCCCGCCGGCCTCGCCGTTCATGGTTTCCAGCACGATGGCCAAGGCTTCCAGGGCCTTGGCCCGCATGTATAGCCGGCGCGTCGCCGGCGCCGTGTAGCGGCATTCCAGCACATCGGTCGCCAGGCGCAGCAGCGGGGCGGGGGCGGGAAAGCCCGCCATCAGCGCTCCCGTGGCCGGCACGCTGCGATCCAGCACGAAGGCGCCGCGCAGGGCCGCCAACGGCCGCCCGCCCGCGCGCAGCAGTCCGGCGGGTGTGTAACGGATGTCCAGCAGACGGACAGCCTGCCCGCCATCCATCCGAAAATGGCCGCGGGCGCCTCGATCCCCGGTCTGCACCACCGCCATGCCGGGCCCGACGCGCAGGGGCTCGCCGCCCTCGATCGACATGCAGGCGCGGCCTTCCACGAACACGGCGATGCAGAACATGGGCGGGCCTTCCGCGCGGACATCCAGGCCGACGCCGGGCTCGCCGCTCCAGGCCGACAGGGTCAGTTCGCCGTCGAATTCCTCCAGCCGCACCAGTGCCGCCCATTCCGGCGGAATGGACACGGCCGGCAGCAGAGGGTGGCCAGACAGGTGCAGCAATCCATCGGCCGCGGGGCGCGCCCCGGTGGCGATATCCAAATTTAGACCCCGATTTGAACAACGGCGGCACGGAAACCGTTAGTCGGCTTCCGCTTCAATAACAATAATTCTCATTAATAATTCTACTCAAAAGCCCAGCCCGACGACATGACGATTTCATTCCCCACCCGCCAGACCGCGCTGGCCGCCGCGCTCTGCGCTTTCGCCGCCCCCGCCGCCGCCCAGGCCGTCAGCGAGCTGGCGCCCATCACCGTCACGGCCAGCAAACAGGACCAGGCGCTGCGCGATATCAACGGCGCCGCCGTCGTCGTGCCGGCCGACGCGCTGCGCGCGGCCCAGGTGGACGGCACCATGCAGTTATCGCGCGTGCTGCCGGGCGTGCAGCTCTCCAGCAGCGGCTCTTTCCTGTTCCCCATCGTGTCGGTGCGCGGCGTCACGTCCGCCCAGGACTTCTACAACCCCGCGCTGACGGTGTACGTGGACGGCGTGCCGCAGTTGCCGACCTTCACGTCGCAACTGCTGACGGACGTGGACCGCGTCGAACTGCTGAAAGGCCCCCAGGGCACGCTTTATGGCAAGAGCGCCATGGGCGGCGTGCTGAACATCGTGTCGCGGCAACCGGGCGACGAGCCCTATTTCCGCGCCAGCGCGGGCGTCGCCAGCCGCGACGGCTATCTGTTCAAGGCGACCGGCGGCGGACCGCTGATCGAGAACCTGCTTTACGGCTCGGTGACCGCCGCGGTGAACGACGCCCCCGGCCGCCTGGACAATCCGGTGACGGGGGCCGACGGCGTGGGCGGCACCTCGGCCACCGCGGGCGCGGCGCGCCTGCGGCTGGCGCCCGCCGGCAGCCCCTGGGAACTGGGGCTGGCGGTCAGCGGCGAATGCACGCGCGCCAGCCAGGACGCCTACGTGCCTTTCGACGACATCCACAGCACGCAAGCCTATATCGCGCCGGGCATGCCGGCATCCCTGGCCGACTTCTACCAGAAGCGCTGCGGCGGCAGCCAGTCGCTGACCGGCCAGTACGATTTCGACGGCTGGCGCCTGAGCGCGGTGGCCGCATGGCAGAACCTGCATTACGACCGCCACTACCCTATCGGCCCCTACTACTCCTATCAGCCCGAGCGCTGGCGCCAGCAGGTGCAGGAATTGCGTTTGTCGACCACCGGCCAGCGCCGCGTGGACGGCGTGCTGGGCCTGTACCGGCAGCGGGTCACGCAGTCGCGCACCTATATCAACCAGTTGCAGGCGCCGATGCAGATCGACGCGCTGAACACCGAATCCGACAACACCACCGAATCGATCGCCGCCTATGCCGATGCGACCTGGCACGTCACGCAGGCATTCGACCTGTCGGCCGGCGTGCGTTATTCGCGCGACAAGGCGTCGACGCGCTATGACGGCACGGCGCTGAACTTCACGACTTTCGGCCAGGATGCGTTCGGCGGCGCCGATTCCACCTCCGGCAGCAGCGTGCTGGGCAAGCTGTCGGCCGGCTACCGCCTGTCGCCGGAATGGCGCGTCTATGCGAACGCCTCGCAGGGCTACAAGCCCGGCGGCTACAACCTGGCGCCGTCCAGCCCGGCCGACGCCCGCCCCTACGGCAAGGAAAAAGGCGTGAGCTACGAAGCCGGCGCGCACTATGACGGCGACACGCTGAGGCTGTCCACGTCCGTCTATCGCATCGACGTGCGCGATGCCCAGCTTTATGTCAGCGACCAGATCGGCTACCAGCACCTGGAGAACGTGGGCAAGACGCGTTCGACCGGCGTCGAATTCGACGTGAGCTGGGACGTCACGCCGCAATGGACGGTGGGGTTGGACGGTTTCATCAACCATGCCGAGTTCCGGGGCTTCAATAGCGACTCCGCCTGCGCAGGCTGCACCGGCAATCGCGTGCCGTTTTCGCCCGGCTACGGCCTGACCGCCAAGGCGCAAGGCAACTTCGAGACGGGCATGGGCCGGCTGTCGCCGGGGCTGGCGGTGCGCCGGATCGGATCGCAGTTCTTCGACATCGGCAACGACCTGCGGCAAGAGGCCTACACCTTGATCGACCTCAGCATTGCATGGCGCATCCGGCCCCAGGTCGAGGCCACGCTGTACGCCAACAACCTTACCGACAAGCGCTATCGCACCTACGGCTTCTCGGGCGGGCCGATGGGCAACTTCGCGGAGGTCGACGCCGGCCGCACGGTGGGCCTGAACGTCGCGTTCGAGTACTAGGATCCGTACCGGTGTCCTCGCCTTCCAGCGCCGTTCCGGCCCGCTTGCCGGCAGCCCGGGTCATGGCCGCCATCGGCGGCATCTACATGGCCCAGAGCCTGGTGGGAGGCATTGCCTTCCAGGGCGTGCCCGCCTTGTTGCGCGACGGCGGCGCGCGCCTGGACCAGGTGGGCCTCGCCTACCTGGCCTTCCTGCCCTGGGCGCTCAAATTCCTCTGGGCGCCCCTGGTGGAACGCCGCCGGCTGCCGCAGGACCGCTTGCAGCGGCGCACCCACCGCATCGTGCTGCCGGGGCAATGGCTGCTGGCGGCGCTCCTGTTCCTGCTGGCCGGACTGGGCCAGCCCGCCCTGCCTGTGCTGCTGGCCGTGCTGGGCCTGATCGCGCTGGTCGCCGCAACCATCGATATCGCCTGCGACGGCTTTGCGGTGGAACAACTGCCGCCCGGCCGTCGGGGCTGGGGCAACGCCATCCAGGTCGGGGCCAGCTACCTGGGCATGTTCCTGGGCGCGGGACTGTTCCTGGTCCTGGCCGCAAGCCAGGGCTGGCGCGTCGCAGCGGCGGCGATGGGCGGGCTGATCCTGCTGCTGACGCTGCCCTTCGGCCTGGTCCGCGAACCGGCGCGGCCGCCCGGGACGGCGCCGCACCGCCCCAGCCTGGCGCATGCCCTGGGCCGGCCAGCCCTGCGTTTGGGCCTGGCGATCACGGTGGTGTTCCAGGCCGGCGCGCGCCTGGCTTACGGCATGACCAGCCCCCTGCTGCTGGATCGCGGCGTGGACCTGGCAGCGGTCGGCTGGATCAATGGCGCGGGCGGCGTCGCCGCGGGCCTGGCGGGCACGCTGGCGGGCGCGCTGGCGATCCAGCGCTGGGGCGCGCCGCAAGCCGTGACCGTGGCCATGGCGATGCAGGCCGCGGCGCTGGCCGCCTTCCTGGCGGGCGTCCTGGACGGCTCCGCCGATCCATCCTGGCTGGTCGCGCTGGCCCTGTTCAAGGGCGGCGCCATGGCCGCGGGGTTCGTGGCCCTGTATGCCTTCCTGATGGGCCAGGCCTCGCTGGCCCAGGCCGGCGTCGATTTCACCCTGTTCCAGTGCGCCGACGCGCTGACCGCCACGCTGGGCGGGCTGGCGGCCGGCGCGCTGGCGCAGCACCTGGGCTATGGCGCGTGCTTCGGCCTCGCCACGGTCCTGGGCGCGGCCGGCGCGATCGCCGTGCCGGCCCTGATGCGGCGCCTGGCGCCCCACCCTGTTTCCGGAGAAAGAAGTGTCTGACCGTACTGCCGTAATCGCGGGCGCCGGCGTGGCCGGCCTGGCCTGCGCCTGGTGGCTGACCCGGCTTGGCTGGCGCGCCGTCGTCGTCGAGCGCGCCGCGCATTTGCGCGATGGCGGCTACATGATGGGCCTGTCCGGCCCCGGCCTGCTGACCGCCCGCCGCATGGACCTCGTGCCGGCGCTGCGCGAAGTGGAGCGCGAGATCGGCGAGAACGTCTACCGCGACCGCCGCGGCCGCGAAATCATGCGCATCCGCTATCGCGACCTGCTGACCGAGCTGGACTGGATCACCCTGCGCCGCACCGATCTCGTGCAGGTGCTGCATGCCGCCACCCGCGAACGCGCCGACATCCGCCTGGCGACGACGGTCGCCGGCCATGCCCAGGACGCCGGGGGCGTGGACGTCTCGCTGTCGGACGGGAGCCAGTTGCGCGCGGACCTCCTGATCGGCGCCGACGGCGTGCGCTCGTCGCTGCGCGCGGACGTGTCCGGCGCCGGCGCGGGCGCGCTCTCGCCCCTGGGCTACCGCTATGCGGCCTACGAGGCGGCGGACGATACCGGGATGGGGAAGGACTTCGTGTCCTATGCCGCGCCCGGCCACCAGGTGGAATACCACGGGCTGGGCAATGGCCGCAAAGCCGCCCTGCACGTCTGGCGCAGCCGGGCGACCGGCTGGGTGGATGCGCCGGACCGGCTGGGCCTGTTGCGCGAGCTTTCCCGCGGCACGCATCCGGAGGTCGGCCGCCTGCTGGACGGCCTGCCGTCCGACACGCCTATCGTCATGGACGATCTCGCCCTGGTCGAGCTGCCGAGCTGGCGGCGCGGCCGCATCCTGTTGGCCGGGGATGCCGCGCACAGCCTGTCCCTGATTTCAGGGCAAGGCGCCGGCATGGCGCTGGCCGGCGCGTATGTGCTGGCCCAGGAACTGGGCAGGTTGCCGGTGGATGAAGCGCTGGCGGCGCACGACCGGCGCCTGCGGCCCATCGTCGAACGGCTGCAGATTCGCAGCCGCAAGCTGGCGCCCGTCTATGTGCCCGATTCGGGCTTCGCCTTCGGGCTGCGCAATACGGCCATGCGGCTGTTGCCGAGGCTGCTATTGAAGCGGTACTTCCTGTCTGGCCTGAAGTCCGAGATCGAGGCCGCCGCGGCGCTGGATTGACCCGAGGCTGCGTCAGCCCGCCAGCCAGCGCAGGCCCCACAGCGCCAGCATGCCCACGACGATGACCAGCACCGCGCTGCGGGTGCGCAAGAAGACCAGCACGGCCAGCACGCCGGCGACCAGCTTGTAGTCGAACACCGGGCCCAGCCCCGCCTTCCACGGCAGCAGGTCGGGCACGAGGATGGCCGTCAGGGCGGCGGCGGGCGCGTAGCGCAGGGCCCGGCGCACCCCGTCCGGCAAGGGGATGTAGTCGCCGAACAGCATAAAGCCGGCGCGGGTGAGCACGCTGCACAGCGCCAGCAGCAGGATGGCGGAATAGACGTAGATTTCGGAGGGCCAGAAGGTCATGCGCGGGCCTTGAAGAAACGTTCCGCCCAGATGCCGGCCACCACGCCGGCCACGACCGCGGCCGCAAGGCCCAGGCGCAGCGGCAGCACCTGTCCCGTCCAGGCGACGATGCCGGCCGCCAGCATGGAAATCAGCATGGGCCTGGAATTGGCCAGCGGCACCGTGATGGCCAGGAGCGCCAGCACGGCCGCGAAATCCAGCGACCAGGCCGCGGGCACCATGGTGCCGAGGTAGATGCCGACGATGGAGGACGTCTGCCAGACGAGCCAGCCCGGCGCGATGGTCCCCAGGAAGAACCAGAGCTGTTCGCGCGTGCCGCGCTCGGCCGCGTCGCCATAGCGCGGCATGAACAGCACGAAGCCCATGTCGGTCGTGAAATAGCCCAGCCCCAGGCGCTTGGGCCAGGACAGGTGGCGGAAATAAGGCTGCAGCGCCGCGCCGAAGATCAGGAAGCGCAGGTTCACCACGCAGCCGGCGGCGAAGATCAGCCAGAGCGGCGCGCCGGTGGCGATGAGCGGCAGGGAGGTCAGTTGCGCGGACCCGGCATACAGCAGCAGGGTCATCGCCAGCGCCATGGATTCGGTCAGCCCCGACTTGACCATGGCCACGCCGGTGACGAGGCCCCAGGTGGCGGTGGCGATCAGGGCGGGCACGATGGCGTGGACGCCGGCACGGAAGGCGGTGACGCGTTCCCGTCGGAGCACGGCCGGATCTTCGGATTCAGGAAGCGCGGATTCAGAGGACAACGGCTGGCCCCTGGCGATTCGGACAGGACGACATGGAAACTCTAAGGAAAGGAACGCACGACAACCCGTTCGCCCGCCCGAAGCACAATGCGCGGGCCTGGCGGCGCCGCGCCGGGGCGCGAATAGGCGCGTATTGTAACCTCGCCGCTTGATACAATATGCGCCTCAGGATTCTTGGGGAGAAGGCCATGTCGATGGCTGACCGCGACGGTTTCATCTGGTATGACGGCAAGCTCGTCCCGTGGCGAGACGCGACGACGCACGTCCTGACCCACTCCCTGCACTACGGCCTGTCGGTGTTCGAGGGCGTGCGCGCCTACCGCTCCGAGATCGGCACCGCCATCTTCCGCCTCGAAGACCACACCAAACGCCTGTTCAATTCGGCGCACATCTACCAGATCCCCATGCCCTTCGATCGCGATACGATCAACGAAGCGCAGCGGACGGTCGTGCGCGAGAACCAGTTGGAATCGGGCTACCTGCGCCCGCTGGTGTTCTACGGCCCGGAAAAAATGGGCGTGTCGCCCAAGGGCGCCCGGGTGCACGTCGCCATCGCCGCCTGGCCCTGGGGCGCCTACCTGGGCGAAGAGGCCCTGTCCGAGGGCATCCGGGTCAAGGTGTCGTCGTTCGCGCGCCAGCACGTGAACGTCACCATGCCGCGCGCCAAGGTGGCCACCACCTACGCCAACTCCATCCTGGCCAATACCGAGGCCTTGCAGGACGGCTACGACGAAGCCCTGCTGCTGGATACCGACGGTTTCGTGGCGGAAGGCTCCGGCGAGAACCTCTTCATCGTCAAGGACGGCGTGCTCTGCGAGCCGGAAATCGCGTCCGCCCTGACCGGCATCACCCGCAGCACCGTCCATGCGCTGGCCGCCGACCTCGGCCTGGCCGTGGTGACCAAGCGCCTGACGCGCGACGACGTCTACATCGCGGACGAAGCCTTCTTCACCGGCACCGCCGCCGAAGTGACGCCCATCCGCGAAGTCGACAACCGCCAGATCGGCTCCGGCCGGCGCGGTCCCATCACGGAGAAGCTGCAGAAAGCGTTTTTTGACGTGGTGCATGGCCGCAACCCGAAGTACCATCACTGGCTGAGTAAAGTCTGATCCCGGCGGCCCGGTCCGCGACCCGGCCGCGCCCTTGCCTTAACCTGCCGTTCACCGGTTTTTTTTCAGGAATATCCATGACCGCTGCTGCCCCGGCCGCCGTCCCCCACCCCCACGAAGTCATCGAAGTCGGCGCGGAAGACCTGCCCGTGTTCTGTCCCGGCCCCAAGGCGCCGCTCTGGAGCATGCATCCCCGCGTCTTCCTGGACGTGGCGCGCACCGGCTCCGCGAGCTGCGCCTACTGCGGCGCCGAATATCGCCTGAAGGCCGGCACGGTGCTGCACGGCCACGGGCACTGAGTCCCGCCTTACAACGCACACCCGTTTCCGCTGCCATGTTCGCCACGCCCGAAGAAGCAGAACACGCGTTCTACGAAGCCCTTGAGCAGGCGGACAGCGTTCGCCTGATGCAGGTCTGGGCGGACGACGAGGAAGTCGTCTGCATCCACCCGGGCGGCCTGCGCATCGTCGGCCACTCGGCGGTGCAGGAATCCTGGCAGCAGGTGCTGGCCAACGGCCCCCTGCACATCCGTCCGCTGCGCCCGCTGGTCATGCTGAGCATGATGTGCGCGGTGCACGTGCTGGTGGAACAGGTGGCGGTGCGCACGCGGGAAGGCACGCAATTCGCCAATTGCTATGCCACGAACATCTACCACAAGGGCCCTACCGGCTGGCGCATGGTCATGCACCACGCCTCGCCGGCGCCCACGGAAGCCGGGGTGCTCGACTTGCACGACGTACCCGACATGCTGCATTGAACCGGGTGGATTCTTCGTTGGCCGCTGCTCGTCTTGATACTACGCCCTGCCCCGTTCCCTCCTGGTTGCCAGGGGGCGACAGCCAGACGGTTTACGCCGCCTTGTTCGCGCAGTACCACCGCATCGCGTTCGTGCGCGAACGCGTGGACACGCCCGATACCGATTTCGTCGAATTCGACTGGACCGGTCCGGGCCTGTTCCCGCACAAGGCGGCCGACGGCGCCCCGGTCAGCGGACAGCGTCCCGTGGCCGATGGCAAGACCGCCGCGGCCAGATGGATGACGGACGCGGACTGGAAGTCCCTGCCGCACAATCCCGACACGCCGGCCCTGATCCTGTTCCATGGCCTGGAAGGCGGCAGCAACAGCCGCTATGCCCAGTCCATCGCCCATCATTTCCGGGCGCGCGGCTGGATTGTGGTGATCGCGCATTTCCGCGGCTGCTCGGGCGTGCCCAACCGGCTGGCCCGGGCCTACTACTCGGGCGATTCGGCCGAAGTGGGCTTCATGCTGGAAACCGTGCGCCAGCGCATCCCGCATGCGCGCTGGCACGCCGTGGGCGTATCGCTGGGCGGCAACGCGCTGTTGAAATACCTGGGAGAGCACCAGGAAGACACCCGCTGGCTGACGGCCTGCGCGGGCGTGTCCGCGCCGCTCGACCTGGTGGCCTGCGGCAAGACCCTGTCGACCGGCGTGTTCAACCGCCGCGTCTATTCCGCCCATTTCCTGAAAACGCTCAAGCACAAGGTGCTGGAGAAGGCGCACCGCTTCCCGGGCGCGGTCGACGTGATGCGCATCGCGCACGCGCACGATCTGCGGGAGTTCGACGATACCTACACGGCGCCCATGCATGGCTTCCGGAACGCGCTGGATTACTGGACGCGCGCATCGAGCAAGCCGTGGCTGCCCAAGATATCCGTGCCCACGCTGGTGCTCAACGCCCGCAACGACCCCTTCATCCCGGCGGCGTCGCTGCCCGGAACGGAGGAATGCTCGCCGTCCATCCTGCTGCACCAGCCGACGGACGGGGGCCATGCGGGCTTTCCCACGGGGAGTTTCCCGGCCCACTTGAACTGGCTGCCGCAGAGATTGGGGCGGTTCTTCGAGACGGGGTTGTAGGGTTTTTCTGCGGGTGGTGTCAGACACCCGTGAACGTTGCTTCGGGCTTGTGGCGTGTTGCCATGGGTGTCAGACACTTGGTGCCGCAGGGTGTCTGACACTTGGTGCCGCAGAGTGTCTGACACTTGGTGCCGCAAGGTGCCTGACACTGGCGCGCGGCGCGCCCCATTCTTGTGTCTGACACCCGTACGAGATGACGCTGCGGATAGCGGCAATGTTCCCCGGGTGTCTGACACTAACGAAGATGCCGTTGCCGTGGAGAGTGTCAGACACCCGTGCGGCGTTGCTTCGGGCTTGTAGCGTGTTGCCTAGGGGTGTCAGACACTCGGTGCCACAGGGGTGGCCGCCGCCGCCCTCAACCCGACTTGAAGCGCTCCAGCAACTGTCTTTCCTCCGCCAGCTTGTCCTTCACTTCCTTGATCTGTACGTCGATCTGCGATTGTTCATAGAAGTCGGTGGACATGCCGCGCGCCTGCTGTAGCTGCGATTCGGCGGCGGCAAAGGCGCCGGTCATGACGTAGAAGCGGGCCAGGTCGCGGCGCGCCTCGACGGGTTTGCCGTTGCGTTCCTCGCTTTGCGCCAGCATCTGGTAGAGGCTGGGCTCGTCGTTGCCCCACTGCTTGATCCTGGCCCGCAGGTATTCCTGCGCGTCCGCGTGGCGGCCCACGCTTTGCAGCGCCTGGGCGTAGGCGATGCCCAGGGCGCGCTGGTCGGGCCAGCGCTTGGTGGCGGCCTGGGCCAGTTCCAGCGCGCGCGGATACTCCTTGCGCGCCAGCGCGACGTCCACGCTCAGCTTGGCCAGTTGCGGCGAACTGCGGCCGTCCGCGGAAGCCAGGCCCAGGTTGCGTTCGGCCTCGGCCAGGTTGTTGCGATGGAACGCCTGCAGGGCCAGGCCGTAGTACGCGGCGGACCGGCGCACGCCGGACAGGGCCTGCACCTCGTCCTGGAGTTGCTGCGCCGCCGAGCGCAGGCTCACGGCGTCGCGCCCCTGGACCACGCGCATCTTGGCGCGCACGTACCAGAAATCGTCGCTGTCCACGTGGCGGGACGGCGGCAGGCCGCGCACGCGGTTCTGCACGTCGGACATGCGTTCTATGGACAGCGGGTGGGTGCTGGCCCACGAACCGCCGCCGGCGCCCTCGTTCAGGCGCGACGCGTTCATCAGGCGCGCGAACATCTGCGCCATGCCCTCGGCGTCGTAGCCCGCCTTGGTGAGCATCTGGAATCCGGCGCGGTCGGCCTCGCGTTCCGCGTCGCGCGAAAAACCCAGTTGCCGGTTGATGGCCGCAGCCTGGCCGAAAGCCGCCACGCCCATGGCCAGGTTGCCGCCGCCGCCCGCCAGGGCCGCCAGCAGCGCCCCCGCCAGGCTGGCCAGCATCACCATGCCGTTCTGGTTCTGCTGCGTCATGCCGCGCGCGATGTGGCGCTGCACGACGTGGCCGATTTCGTGGGCCAGCACCGCCGCCAGTTCGGATTCGCTGCCGGAAGAAACGATCAGGCCGGTATTGACGCCGATATACCCGCCCGGCATGGCGAAGGCGTTGATTTCAGGATCGCGCACGCCGAACATTTCGACGTCGGGCACCGCGCCCGGGGCGAACGCGGCCAGCTTGCGGCCCATGGTGGTGAGGTACTGGCTGAGCTCCGGATCGTCGACGTAGGTCGGGTCGCGCCGCCCCTGGGCCATGATGGCCTGGCCCAGGCTGCGCTCCAGCATGGGGGACAGTTCGGCGGCGGACGCGGCGCCCATGGTGGGCAGCCCGACCGGCTGGGCCCACGCGACGGCGGGAAGGCCGGGCACGGCCAGGGCGGCGGACAGGCCGATGATTGCGCCCCGTTTCGCAATAGAGCAAATGGATGGCATTTTCCTGCGGTTCATAAGCCTATGATAGCGATGAGCTTAAAATGTTTCATCGATACCCCCAACGAGGTCTCAATGCGTCCCGTCCGTAAAGCCGTTTTCCCTGTCGCCGGCATGGGCACGCGCTTCCTGCCCGCCACCAAGGCGATGCCCAAGGAAATGCTGCCCGTGGTCGACAAGCCGCTGATCCAATATGCCGTGGAAGAAGCCGTCGCAGCCGGCATCACCGATCTCATATTCGTGACAGGGCGCAACAAGCGCGCCATCGAAGACCACTTCGACTCCGCCCCCGAGCTGGAATCCGACCTGGAAAGCAAAGGCAAGCACGAGCTGCTGGCCATGGTGCGGGGCATTCTACCTGCGCACGTCAACTGCCTCTACATCCGGCAGTCCGCCCCGCTGGGGCTGGGCCACGCGGTGCTGTCGGCCGCGCCCGCCGTGGGCGACGAACCGTTCGCCGTGCTGCTGGCCGACGACCTCATCGATTCCGACACGCCGGCGCTGAAGCAGCTCGTGGACGTGGCCGTCGCGCAAAACGCCAGCGTGCTGGGGGTGCAGGACGTGCCGCGCGCCGATACCCGCAAGTACGGCATCGTGGCCACCCGCGAAGGCGACGCCCGCTCGGACGGCCGCACGGAACGCGTTACCCATATCGTCGAAAAACCCGATCCCGACGCCGCGCCCTCGACGCTGGCGGTGGTGGGCCGGTACGTGCTGGAAGCCGCCATCTTCGATCACCTGCGCTCCACCAAGATGGGCGCCGGCAACGAGATCCAGCTTACGGACGGCATCGCCTCGATGATGCGGGAACGCGCCGTATTCGCGCACCGCTACGAAGGCGTGCGCTACGACTGCGGCAGCAAGGCCGGCATGTTCCAGGCCACAGTGGCGCTGGGCAAGAAGTACCACGGCCTGCAGCCGGAATGAACGCAGCGCGCCTCGCCTAGGCTGAGGCCGCGCGGGCCCTGGCGCGCGCCTGCGCGTCGCGGTCCGCCTTGCGCAGGCGGCCTCTTGCGGACAGGCGCATCAGGGTTCCCAGGGCCACCATCAGGCCGATCACCTCCACCAGCGCGGCCGGGATCCACATGGTCAGCCCGCCGATGGTCTGGTCGGTCTGGGCCGACATCGCGATGGCGCGGCCGCACAGTTCGAACAAGGGATAGATATCGCTTTCGGTAAAGGCGATGACCGCGCCCGCCACCATTTGCGGCAGCATCGTCAGCACGGGCGAAATCACCCGGCCTCCGGGCGTCATGGCCGCGGGCGGCGCGGGCCGGCGATCCAGGATCAGGTTCCAGTACATGAAGCCGCTGATCACCACCGACCAGTTCATCAGGCGGTAGAGGCGCCAGTCCAGCATGGAATAGAACTGTACCGACGGAATCAGCCAGACCAGCACCAGGAAGACGAACAGCGTCGGCACGAAGATCTTGTTGGTCAGCACCGCCACGGTGGCGCGGCCCGCGCCGGTGCGCAGGAAATCGCGCAGCCGGACGCGCCAGGCCATGGGCAGGCCCGCCCGCATGACCTGGCCGGGAAACGCCGCCATCACCAGCAGCGGCCCCAAATGGTGCAGCACCAGGTGCTGGATGCGGTGGATGAAGAACATGCGCTCGGCGTAGTAGTCCAGCCGGGTGTGCAGCGACAGGTACAGCAGCGCCATTCCCATCCAGAACATGGCCTTGCGGGCGCCGGTGACGCGATGGACCCGCTGGCCGCGCACGAACAGCACGATGGCGACCAGAAAGGAAGCCACCAGCGTGGGAGAGAACTCCCAGGGTACGAGCCATTCGAGACTATCCATGCAAACCGTCCGGAGAACTTCGGGGAAGACGAGGACCGGCGCCGCGCGCCGCATCCCGTCGATTGTAGTAGACCCCGGCGCGGACCGCCCCGGCGCTCAGAAACGGTGCGATACGCCCGTGCCCACCCGGGTGGTGTGGGAATGGGCGGGGTCGAACTGGTCCTCCAGCGTGTAATGCGACGCGTAGCCGGCAAAGGCGTAGAGCGTCGTGCGCGGGGACAGGTCGTAGGTATAGCCCAAGGTCATCACCTGCGCATTGCGCGCGGTCATGCCGTTGGCCCATTGCCAGTCCGGCCGCGCCAGCGACCATTGCAGCAGGACGGCGCCGGGCCCGGCCGGCACGCTGGCGCCGACCAGCCAGGCGTCGACCTTGCCGCCCCGGACGAAGGCGGCCGGCCCCAGGCCCAGGCCCAGGCCGTCCGGGTCGCCGCCGTCCAGCCCGGCGTAGCCGTTGCGCTGGCGCGACCAGGCCAGGGACAGCTTCAGCACCTCGAAATCGTAGGAAACCCCAAGCTGGAGGGCCTGGGGCCGGCGCCTGCTGCCTGCCGGGGCGTCGGCCAGGCGTAGCTGGTCCCAAGTGGCCACCGCCAGCAGCGGCCCGTCCTCGTACTTCAGGCCGGCGCTGAACGCCCGGTTGTTGGCGGCGCTGCGGAAGCGGCCCTGGCCGTCGGCATCGAAGGAATAGCCCACGCCCGCCTGCCAGCCCCGCCACACCGGCGAGAAGTAGTTCACCAGATCGTCGAACTGGTAGTTGTCCGACGCCTTGAAGGTGGCGCCCATGCCCATTTCCTTCCACGAGGCGATTTCGAGCGCATTGCCGTAGACCTGGCCCACCGTATGCTGCCGGCCCAGCCTCAGTTCGCCGTAACCGGCATGGCCCAGGCCGACCCAGGCGGCATAGTTGAACAGGCTGGCCTCGTCCGCCGCCTTGCCCGAGGATGGGTCGAAACCGCTTTCCAATTGGAAACTTGAACGCCAGCCTCCCCCCAGGTCTTCCGTTCCCGCAAGACCCCACAGGGAGTCGGTGAGCCCGCCGTCCAGCAGGCCGGCATGGCTGCCCTGCCCCGAAACCGCCGTGACGGCCACGCCTGCGTCCACCACGCCGTAAAGCTGCAGGCCCAGGCCGTCGCCGGCCTGCGCGCCCACGGGAAGAAACATGCCCGCCGCCAGCGCGCCCAGCAAAGAGATCTTCATGTCTGTCTCCAGAATCGGCGGCGGGCAAGCCGCCCGCCGCCGGGCGCCACGGCCTATTGCCAGCCGTAGCGGCGCACCCAGATTCCCTTCAGCAATTGCGTCAGGACGCAGTAGCCGAGCAGGATTCCCATCAGCCAGGGGAAGTAGCTCCACGGCAGCGCCTGCAACTGGAAGTACTCGGCCAGCGGCGAAAACGGCAGCAACAGCCCCAGGGTCACGACCAGCAGCGTCATCCCCATCAGCGGCCACGCGGCGCGGCTTTGCAGGAAGGGGATCTTGCGCGTGCGGATCATGTGCACGATGAGCGTCTGCGACAGCAGGCCTTCGACGAACCAGCCCGACTGGAACAGCGTCTGGTGTTCCGGGGCATTGGCCTGGAACACGTACCACATGAGCGCGTACGTGGCGATGTCGAAAATGGAACTGATCGGCCCGAAGAACACCATGAAGCGGCCCAGGCCGTCGGGATCCCATTGCTGCGGCTGTTTCAGCAGCTCTTCGTCCACATTGTCGAAGGGGATCGCCGTCTGGGAGATGTCGTACATCAAGTTCTGCAGCAATAGATGGATGGGCAGCATGGGCAGGAACGGCAGGAAGGCGCTGGCCACCAGTACCGAAAAGACGTTGCCGAAGTTCGAGCTGGCCGTCATCTTCAGGTACTTGAGCATGTTGCAGAAGGTCTTGCGGCCTTCGATGACGCCGTCCTCCAGCACCATCAGGCTCTTTTCCAGCAGGATGATGTCGGCGGCCTCTTTGGAAATGTCGACCGCCGAATCCACGGAAATCCCCACGTCCGCCGCGCGCAGCGCCGGCGCGTCGTTGATGCCGTCGCCCATGAAGCCCACGGTGCAGCCCTGCGCCCTGAGGCTGCGCACGATTCTTTCCTTGTGGGCCGGCGTCAGGCGCGCGAACACATTGGCTTCCCGCACCGCGGCGGCCAGCCGGCGATCGTCCATTTCCTCGATCTCGGCGCCCAGGTAGACCTTGCGGATTTCGAACCCCACCTCGCGGCAGACCTTCTGCGTGACCAGCTCCACGTCGCCCGTCAGCACCTTCACCTCGATGCCCGAGCCCTTGAGCGCGGCAAGGGCGGGCGCGGTGGATTCCTTGGGCGGATCCAGGAAGGCGATGTACCCCACCAGCACCAGATCGGATTCGTCCGCCACGCCATAGGCCTCCTGGGTGGGCGGCAGTTCCTTGACGCCCACGGCGATGACGCGCAGGCCGTCGCGGTTCAGCTCGGCCGTCACGCGGCGGATGTCCGCGCGGCGCGCCTCGGTCAGCGGGTACACTGCGCCGCCCACGCGCAGCCGCGCGCACACGGACAGCATCTCTTCCAGTGCGCCCTTGCAGATCAGCTCGTGGTGGTCGCGGCCGTTCTCGGTTTCGTTCACCACGACCGACATGCGGCGCCGCGAGAAATCGAAGGGGATCTCGTCGATCTTGCGGTATTTCGCGGCCAGGTCCAGCTTGCGCTCCACTTCGGCGTGCTGCAGCACCGCCACGTCCAGCAGATTCTTCAGCCCGGTCTGGTAGTAGCTGTTGAGATAAGCGTAGGCCAGCACGTCGTCGCAGTCCGCGCCATAGACGTCGGTGTGCCGCTCCAGCACGATGCGGTCCTGGGTCAGCGTGCCGGTCTTGTCCGTGCACAGCACGGTCATCGCCCCCAGGTTCTGGATGGCATCCAGCCGCTTGACGACCACTTTGCGGCGCGACATGCGCAAGGCCCCCTTGGCCAGCGTGGCCGTGACGATCATCGGCAGCATTTCCGGCGTCAGCCCCACGGCGATGGCCAGCGCGAACAGCACCGCCTCCAGCCAGTCGCCCTTGGTGAAGCCGTTGATCAGCATGACGATGGGCGCCATCACCAGCATGAAGCGGATCAGCACCCAGCTCACGCGGTTGATGCCCTGCTGGAACTGGGTGGGCGCGCGGCTGGCCTGGGTGACGCGCCCGGCCAACTGGCCGAAGTAGCTGCGCGATCCCGTCGCGACCACCATGGCGCTGCCGGAGCCGCTGACCACGTTGGTCCCCATGAACGCCATGTTCTCCAGTTCCAGGGCGTTGGCCGTGGCGGCGCGCTGGCGCGCGTGCTTTTCGACGGGCAGGGATTCGCCGGTCAGGGCGGCCTGCGCCACGAACAGGTCCTTGGCGGCCAGGATCCGGCAATCGGCGGGAACCATGTCGCCGGCGGACAGCAGCACCACATCGCCGGGCACCAGCTCGGCCAGCGGAACCTCCACCTGCCGCGACCCGCTGGCATGCGGCGTCCCGCCGAAATAGCGGTGGACGCCATTCTCCTCCTGGCCGGCGGGATCGCTGCGCAGGACGGTAGCGGTGTTCTGCACCATGGCCTTCAGGGCTTCGGCCGAGCGGTTGGAACGGCGCTCCTGCACGAAACGCAGCACGGTGGAGATCAACACCATCGATCCGATGATCAGGGCCGCCGTCCAGGACTGCTCCTCGGGCGCGGCCATGCGGACGTCGGTGACCCAGGACAGGACCGCCAGCACGGTCAGCAGCAGGTTGAATGGATTGCGGTAGGACAGCCAGAGATGCGCGTGCCAGGACAGCGGTTTTTCGTGGTCGACCTCATTGGCGCCGTAGCGATCGCGCGAAATGCGAGCCTGGGCTTCGGACAGGCCTCCCCGGCCGCTGGCCAACAGCGAGAACAAGGCGCCGTCGTCCAGGCGCGACAGGTCCAGCATCTGCCGGTTGGCGTGGCGGCCGGCTTCGGCAGATGCGGTGGCGGCCTCGGCGCCATGCAGGGGCATCGGCGAACGGCGGAAATGGCGTCCGGTGCGCCGCAGGCCGGCCGCGGACGAAAAGAATGACTTCAGGAACTTCAACATCGGAGTGCTCCGGTTTTTCGTGTTGTTGTCGGAGACACGGACGACCCCGCCCGCGGCGGCCGCGCGCGGCCGGCGGCGGGCCCCGGCCTGCACGAGGAAGGCCGTCGGTCCGCCGCGAACGGGCGTGCGCAGGCGCCGGGGCGATGTTGCCGGTGTCCGGATCGCGTCGTGGATGCGCCGGGTGCGGAAAACGGAAGGGAAGCGGGCGAAGAATCCTGGCCGGCGGAAATGGCGCACGCGAGGTGGGCCAGGCCGGGGATCCTGGGCTGCGGACTCCGTACGGACCGGGATGTCTATCCGATCGTCGGCTCGCAGCGAGAAGACGGGTCAGACAGGCATGCCGATGCCGCGCACTGGGCGCAATCGAGGTTCAGGGTCTAAGGCACTGGGCATGATCTCTCCTGGGTAAGGGTTGGCGGCGTCAGGCCAGCGCGGCGGCCTGCGCGCCGAAATGCACGCGGCGCACGGCGGGGTTGGCGCTCAGGCGGCGGGCCTGCGACATCAGTTCGGACCTCAGTTCCGGAGGGCAATTGACGGTAATGCAGGCGGACGCCATGCCCGGGTCCTGGCCCTGGTCGATCTGGACCTGCGAAACGGCCAGGCCGGCGGCGCTGAAGTCGAGGTAGATCTGCTTGCGCAAGGCGCCCAGCTCGTCGCGCGGACAAATGACCGTCAAGCGCGAAGTGCCGCGGCGGCGGCTCAGGGCGGCGGCACGGTCCACGCCGGCGCGGCGCAGGAACAAGTCGAAGAAACGCATAACGACCTCCATTGCAAGAATGGGGAGCGTGATCGCGAGTACGCGCGCACGCCGGCGCGGCGCATGGCGGACGGACACGGAAAATGCACGTGCACGAACGCTGGCGCTGCGGCTAGCGGCGGTTCTGGCGGTTTATGTTGGGGAAGTTCCCGGCAAGCCGCTGGCTTGCGCTGTTGGCCTGGCCGGGGCCGGGGGCTTGGGATACGACCGCAACCTGTTCAACAGGCTGCGGCAGACGGAGTTCTGCGTGGACCTGTCAGACAGCGGCGTCGATGCAAGATCGACAACTTTCGCCGGAATCGGTATTCACGAAGACTGCTCCTGGGATGGATAACAGAAGAATTTTACGCGGGTTTTTACTGATGGACAAGGCTTGTCCGTAAAAAAGGCGGCGCGGGGCCGGATCCGCGCCGCCAGCCCGTTCAGATGTAGAAATGCCACCCGAGATAGGCGGCGAACAGGGCGTACAGCCCGCCCACCGCCGACAGGGCCGGCACGCTCATGGCCGAACGGTGGAAGCGCAGCCACAGCAGGCTGATCGACAGCATGGTGAACAGGCCGGCCACCAGCAGGGGAGCATCCAGCATCCACGGCGTCATGAAGATGCCCAGCGCGCTCGGGATGGTGGCCTGGATCATCATGGCGCCCGAAATATTGGCCAGCGCCAGGCGTTCCTTGCCCTGCCGCACCCAGATCAGGGCATTCATGATTTCAGGCAGCTCGGTCGCCACGGGCGCCAGCAACAAGGCGGCGACGTGCGGCGAGGCGCCCATCGCCACGCCCAGCAATTCGATCTGGTTCACGAACACGTGCGAGGCCCCGGCGATCACCACCAGCGCCATGACCGTCTGCGCGACCGCCCAGGACAGGCTGGGGTTTTCATCGCGCGGACGCAGCTTGAGCGGCTCCAGGTCCTCGCAGTCCAGGCAGGCCTCGTCGTTGCTGAGTTCGCGCTTGACGTAAAGGCCGTAGGTCGCCAGGAACAGGATGCCCAGCCAGGGCTTCCACGCGAACGCGAGCAGGCCCAGGCCGACCTTGAAGACGAAAATGCCCATGAACCAGGCCTGGTCGCGGGCCAGCCGGCGCTGGTCCGCGTTGATACAGTCCGCCTGGTTGGGCCGGCCGCGGCGCGCCCGCCACAAGGCCAGGCCGACGACCGCATAGGCCAGCGTGGCCAGCACCAGCGGTCCGCCCATGGCGGCGCCGACGCCGATGTCCTTCTGTTCGGGGGTCTCGCCGAAGACCACGGCCATGAAGGTCACCGCGCTTTCCGGCAGCGCGGTGCCGAATGCCGCAAGCACGGTGCCGGTGGCGGTGGCGCCCAACTGGAAGCGATGGCCGACCCATTCGACGCCGTTCACGAAGAACTCGCAGGCGAAGTAGATCACTGCCGCAGACAGGAAGAACAGAAACAGAGTGAGCAACATATAGACGCAGCCGGACGAGCAGAAACCATTGGCGCGACATCGCGGCTCGCCCGGCTAGGGTGAACGCAATGCGGCCAAAGGTCTCGCCTGGCTGATCCATGCGGCGGGCGCGCCGCCGTGCATGGAAACCGCTAGCGCCATGGAGTCCTAGCGGCTGCTTTCGCAGCGCTGAACCACCAAGTCTGTTGACGCTAGCTCCTTTGGGGGAACAAAGGATGGCTACTCCCCAATGACAGAGCGGCGATTGTAGCAGCTTGCCCATGCCGGTCCGGCAATTCCCCTGCGGGCGGCACGGGCTGTCGTGTTTCGGGGATGGCAGGTAAAGTAAACGGCACCCTCACCTTTACCGGGGTTCGCCCCCCGCCCGCCATGAGCCTGCCTCCCGACGACATCGCCCCTTTCGCCGCCCGGCGCCAGCGCCTGCTGGACCAGATGCGCGCCGCGGGGGGCGGCATCGCCATCCTGGCGACCGCCCCGGAAGCCAACCGCAACCGCGACGCGGAATATCCCTACCGGCACGACAGCGACTTCTTCTACCTCACCGGCTTTACCGAACCGGACGCGTGGCTGGTGCTGACCGCCGGCGCGTCCGACCGCGCCCTGCTCTTCTGCCGGCCGCGCAACGTCGAGCACGAGATCTGGGAAGGCAAGCGCTTCGGCCCCGAGGCCGCCGCGGCGCATTTCGGCTTCGACGACGCCCACCCGGTGGACGCGCTGGACGAACTGATGCCCACGCTGCTGCTCGACCACGCCACCCTGTACGCCCCGCTGGCCGGCGACAAGCGCACCGACGGACGGCTGCACCGCTGGCTGGCCGCGGCGCGCCAGGCCGGCCGCGGCGGGCATGCCCCGCCCGTCCGCCAGCAGGACATCCGCGCCCTGCTGGCCGAGATGCGGCTGGTCAAGGACGCCTCGGAGATCGCGGCGATGCGGCGCGCAGCGAAGATCTCCGCCGGCGCCCATGCCCGCGCCATGCGCGCCTGCCGCGCCGGCATGCGCGAATACGAACTCGAAGCGGAACTCCTCTATGAATTCCGCCGCCACGGCGCGCAGTCGGTGGCCTACAACAGCATCGTGGCCGCCGGCGCGAACGCCTGCGTGCTGCACTACCCGGCCGGCGAGGCCGTGCTGCGCGACGGCGACCTGGTCCTGATCGACGCGGGCTGCGAGGTGGACAGCTATGCCAGCGACATCACCCGCACCTTTCCGGTCAACGGCCGCTACAACGGCCCGCAGCGTGCGCTGTACGACCTGACGGTGGCGGCCCAGGAAGCCGCCGCCCAGGCCACCGCCCCCGGCCGCAGCTTCAACGACGGCCACCAGGCCGCCCTGCGCGTGCTGGCGCAAGGCATGCTGGACCTGAAGCTGCTGAAGGGGTCGCTGGACGGCGTGCTGGAATCCGGCGACTACAGCCGCTTCTACATGCACCGCACCGGGCACTGGCTGGGTCTGGACGTCCACGACGTGGGCGACTACCGCCAGCCCGGGCCCGCCCAGGCCTCGGAGCGCCCCTGGCGCAAGCTGGAAACGGGCATGATGCTGACCATCGAGCCCGGCATCTACGTGCGGCCCGCCAACGACGTGCCCGAGGCCTACTGGAACATCGGCATCCGCACCGAGGACGACGCGCTGGTCACCGACGAAGGCTGCGAGCTGATTACCCGCGGCGTGCCGGTGCAGGCCGGCGAGATCGAGGCGCTCATGCGTGAATAGGTGCGGCCGGCGAGGCGCGGCCGGCGAGGTGCGGCCGGCCAGGCGCGGCCGGCGAGGCGCGGCGGACGCTAGAAGACGTAGCCGTCCAGCCAGCCCATCGCCACCCAGGTGTAGACCACCACCATCGCGATGGCGAACATGGTGGCGATCGCCCCGACCAGGCAGGCCAGGATGGCAACCAGCACCGGCCCCCAGCCCGTCTTCGAGGGCCGGCCCAGGCCGGGGTTGTAGAGGCGGTCGAACTTCTCGTCCGGCATCAGCGAAAACACCGCGCTCTCGATGAAGCCGTCGATCATGGGGATGAACAGCAGGAAGAAAGCGGGGTTGTCGTACCAGACCGGATAGAAGCTGTAGGCGCAGAAGCCGCTGGCCAGGGCCAGGGCGGTGACCAGCCAGGCATGGCGCCGGCCCAGGTACCACCAATGCGCGCCCAGCCAGCCGAACAGGCAGGCCAGCAAGCCCACGGCGACCTTGCCGCGCGGACGGCGGGCGGGTGCGGCGGACAAGGAAGAGGAAGCCTGGACCTGCGTCATGTCGATCAACCGGAAAGGGAATCCTAGGCGCCAAGATGCGCCGGCCCAGCGATTGTAGTGGACGGTTAAAATCCTCGGATGACCTCATCCGCCTTCGACATTGCGATTCTCGGCGCGGGCCCCGTGGGCCGCGTGCTGGCCCTGATGTTGGCGCGCGTGGCGCCGGACCCGGCCCGCATCGCCCTGCTCGCGGGCAGCCCGCCCGCCCCCGTGGCGCCGGCGGCCGCCGTGCCGGCCGCGGATCCCCGGGTGCTGGCCATGAACCACGGCAGCCGCGTGCTGCTGGAAGCGCTGCATGCCTGGCCCAGGCGCTCGGCCGACATTCGCAATATCCACGTGTCGCAACGCGGGCGGCTGGGCCGCACCCTGATCCAGAACACCGATTTCGGCGTGCCCCAGCTAGGCAGCGTGGTCGCGTATTCCGGCCTGCACGACAAACTGGACGAATGCGTGGCCGCCTGCGGCGTCACCGTGCTGCCCGGGCCGCCCGCCCGGATCGGCCGCCAGGACGCGGACGGGGTGCGCATCCAGCAGGGCGAAGCCACGCTGCTGTGCCAGGTCGCCGTGCAGTCCGACGGCGCGGGCGCGACCGACCTGCGCCGCGACTACGGCCAGCATGCCGTGCTGACCACCGCGCATGCCGCCCTGCCCCGCCGCGGCTGGGCCTGGGAACGCTTCACCGCCGAAGGTCCGCTGGCCTTGCTGCCGCATCCGCAGACGCCGGACGCGTATTCCGTGGTCTGGTGCAGCGCGCCCGGCCGCGCCGCCGAGCTGGCCGCGCTGGACAACACCGCTTTTTCGCAGGCCTTGTCCAAGGCCTTCGGCGACCGCCTCGGCCGTTTGTCCAGCCAGGCGCCCCGCCACGTGTTCCCGCTGGCGCTCAGCGCCCGCCGCGCACAAGTGCACGGCCGCGTGGCGGCCATCGGCAACGCCGCCCAGACCCTCCATCCCGTCGCCGGCCAGGGCCTCAACTTGGGCCTGCGCGACGCGGCCCGGCTGGCCCAGACGCTGGGCGGCTGGCTCGCCCACCCCGGCGCCAATCCGGCCTCCGCGCTGGCCGAATTCGCCCGCGCGCGCCACGTCGACCGCGCCATCACCGCCGGCCTGACCGACCTGATGCCGCGGGTCTTCTCTACCGGCCTCGCGCCCGTGGAGCACGCCTGTGGCCTGGCCCTGCTGGCGCTGGACCTGGCGTCGCCGCTGCGCGCGCCGCTGGCGCAGCATCTGCTGCAGGGATTCCGCGTCTGATTTCCCCTTCGATCCGGCCCCGAAAAGGGGCGGGATCGGTTTGTTTTCGCCTCCCTTGGTTACCAAGCGTTTGCCGCCTGGAAATGAGGGTTCGATCGAGCCGGTTAAAATGTGAGCATGCGCATAGGCCAGTGGTCCCTTCCGAACAACGTTCTAGTCGCGCCCATGGCGGGCGTGACGGACCGTCCTTTCCGCCAGCTTTGCAAGAAGCTGGGGGCCGGCTATGCCGTGTCGGAAATGGCCGCCAGCAACCCCAGGCTGTGGGACAGCGTCAAGACCTCCCGCCGCCTGAACCACGACGGCGAAATCGCCCCGATCTCGGTGCAGATCGCCGGCGCCGACCCCGCCATGATGGCGGAGGCCGCGGTGTTCAACGCCAATAAAGGGGCGCGGATCATCGACATCAATATGGGCTGCCCGGTCAAGAAGGTCTGCAACGTCGCCTCCGGGTCGGCGCTGCTGCGCCACGAAGACCTGATCGCCCGCATCCTCGATGCCGTGGTGTCGGCCTGCGCGCCCCTGGGCGTGCCGGTCACCCTGAAGACCCGGACCGGCTGGGATCGGGAAAGCCGCAATGCCCTGCGGGTGGCGAAAATGGCGCAGGACGCCGGCATTTCCGCCCTGACCCTGCATGGCCGGACCCGCGCCGACCTCTATACGGGGGAAGCGGAATATGACACTATCCGCGCCGTCAAGGCCGAGCTGGACATCCCCGTGATTGCCAACGGGGATATCGATTCTCCTGCGAAAGCCAAGCGCGTCCTGGATTACACTGGCGCCGACGCGGTCATGATCGGCCGGGCGGCCCAAGGCCGTCCCTGGATTTTCCGCGAAATCGACCACTACCTGCGCACGGGCGAAACACTGGCCCCTCCCTCTTACGGGGAAATGCGCGAGCTGCTGCTCGAACATCTCGACGACCACTACCGGTTCTACGGCGAGCACACCGGCGTACGCACGGCGCGCAAGCATATCGGCTGGTATCTGGACGGCCTGCCGGGCGCGGATTCGTTCTGCGCCCGCATGAATCTGATCGACAATACCCGAGACCAGTGGCGGGCCGTGTCGGACTGGTTCGACATCATCTCGCGCGACGGAGGGCCCCATCCGGCGCCGGTCGCAGAAGCCCTGCTGGCGGCATGACCGCCTCAACACCAACATAAAAATATCTGTACTCAAATGAGCAAGAAAGATGTCCTGGAAGAATGCGTGCGCGCCAGCCTGGAGCGCTATTTCGAAGACTTGGGCGAATCCGAGCCCCACGACATGTGGGACATGGTGATGCGTTGCGTGGAACGCCCGGTGCTCGAAGTTGCGCTGGAGCGGTCGGGCGGCAACCAGTCGCGCGCATCCGAAATGCTGGGCATCACCCGAAATACGCTGCGCAAGAAGCTGCTGGCGCACAATATCCAGGTATAGCTTTCCCGCGCGGACGGCTGCCGCGACGCGCCGTCCGCTCCCCCAGATTTCCCATCCTGACCAGAGCGAGAAAGGCGCAACCGCCCCACTCCCGTCCCTCACCATGAAAATCGAAACCGCCCTGCTTTCGGTGTCCGACAAGACCGGCATCGTTGAATTTGCCCGCGCCCTGGCCGCGCGCGGCGTGCGCCTGCTGTCCACCGGCGGCACCGCCCGCCTGCTGGCCGAATCCGGCCTGACCGTCACCGAAGTGGCGGCCCACACGGGTTCGCCCGAAATTCTCGACGGCCGCGTCAAGACGCTGCATCCGAAGATCCACGGCGGCCTGCTGGCGCGCCGCGACAGCGCCGAGCACATGGACACCATCAAGGCGGCGGGCATCGATCGCATCGACATGCTGGTGGTCAACCTGTATCCGTTCCGCGAAACCGTGGCCAAGCCGGACTGCACCTTCGCCGACGCGGTCGAGAACATCGACATCGGCGGCCCGGCCATGCTGCGCGCCGCCGCCAAGAACCACGGCACCGAAGCCGGCGGCGTGACGGTCGTGATCGACCCCGTCGACTACTCGCGCGTGCTGTCGGAAATGGACAAGGGCGGCTCCACCTCCTACGGCCTGCGCCTGGCGCTGGCCGCCAAGGTCTACGCCCACACCGCCGCCTACGACGGCGCCATCGCCGCCTACCTGAGCAGCCTGGTCGACGCCGAGCCGGCGCAGGACGCCGTGCCGGCCCGCAATGAGTGGCCAGGCACGCTGACCCTGCAGGTCAAGCAGGAACAGGCGCTGCGCTATGGCGAAAACCCCCACCAGACCGCCGCCTTCTACGTCGACGCGCAGCGCCCCGCCGGCCTGCTGGGCAACTACCGCCAGCTCCAAGGCAAGGAACTGTCCTACAACAACATCGCGGACGCCGACGCCGCCTGGGAATGCGCGCGCAGCTTCGAGGCGCCCGCCTGCGTCATCGTCAAGCACGCCAACCCCTGCGGCGTGGCGGTCGCGGCCGACACGCTGGGCGCCTACCAGCAAGCCTTCAAGACCGACCCGACCTCGGCCTTCGGCGGCATCATCGCCTTCAACCGCCCGGTGGATGCCGCCACGGCCGAAGCCGTGAGCTCGCAGTTCCTGGAAGTGCTGCTGGCCCCCGCCTACGACGGCGCGGCGCTGGCCATCCTGGCCGCCAAGAAGAACGTGCGCGTGCTCGAAGTGCCGATGGGCACGGGCCAGAACGCCTTCGACATCAAGCGCGTGGGCGGCGGCTGGCTGGTACAGAGCCCGGACGCCTACAACGTGCCGCGCGACGCGCTCAAGGTGGTCACGAAGCGCCAGCCCACCGAACAGGAAATGAACGACCTGGCCTTCGCCTGGAAGGTCGCCAAGTACGTCAAGTCCAACGCCATCGTGTTCGTGGGCGGCGGCATGACCCTGGGCGTGGGCGCCGGCCAGATGAGCCGCATCGACTCGGCCCGCATCGCCTCCATCAAGGCCGAGAACGCCGGCCTGACGCTGCAGGGTTCGGCCGTGGCCTCGGACGCCTTCTTCCCGTTCCGCGACGGCCTGGACGTGGTGGTGGCGGCCGGCGCGACCTGCGTGATCCAGCCCGGCGGCAGCGTGCGCGACGACGAAGTCATCGCCGCGGCCGACGAGCACGGCATCGCCATGGTGCTGACCGGCACCCGCCACTTCCGCCACTGATGCGCGTCCTCGGCATCGATCCCGGCCTGCGCCGCACCGGCTTCGGCGTGATCGATGCCGACGGGCCGAGGCTGCGCTACGTCGCCAGCGGGACCATCGTGGTCCCGCCGGCGCTGACCCTGTCCGAGCGCCTGAAGGTCATCCTGGACAATCTGCGCCAGGTGGCGCGCGACACGCAGCCCGACGTGGCCGCGCTGGAAATCATCTTCCTGAACACCAACCCGGCCTCCACGCTGCTGCTGGGCCAGGCGCGCGGCGCCGCGCTGTGCGCGCTGGCCGACAGTTCGCTGGCCGTGCACGAATACACCGCGCTGCAGATCAAGAAAGCCGTGGTGGGCACCGGCCGCGCCGCCAAGGAGCAGGTGCAGATGATGGTGCAGCACCTGCTGGCGCTGGACGGCGCGCCCTCGCCCGACTCGGCGGACGCGCTGGCCTGCGCGATCTGCCATGCCCACGCCGGCCCGATGCAGGAAAAGCTCGAGCGCCTGGGCTCCACCCTGCGCATGGGCGGCAAGACCCGCATCCGCAACGGCCGCCTGGTCGGCTGAGCCCTTTTCCTCCGCTTTTCCCCTGCGCTCGCCCGCGCGTATAGAATCCCCGCATCCGCCGCGCATTCAGCGGCTTCACCATCGCCAGGCCTTCAATCACCATGATCGGACGCATCACCGGAACCCTGATCGAAAAACTCCCGCCCACGGTCTGCGTGGACGTAGGCGGTCTGGGCTATGACATCGACGTGCCCATGAGCACGCTGTACTCGCTGCCGGACACCGGTTCGCGCGTGACGCTCTACACGCACCTGACGGTGCGCGAGGACGCCCACATCCTCTATGGCTTCGCCACGGCCGGCGAGCGCAGCGCGTTCCGCGAACTGATCAAGGTCAGCGGCATCGGCGCGCGCACCGCGCTGGCGGTCCTGTCGGGGCTGTCGGTGGCGGACCTGGCCCAGGCCGTGACCCTGCAGGAATCCGGCCGCCTGACCCGCGTGCCCGGCATCGGCAAGAAAACCGCCGAACGCCTGCTGCTCGAAATGCGCGGCAAGCTGGGCGCGGACATCGGCGCCGCCGCGCACGCCGCGCCCGACAACCAGTCGGACATCCTGAACGCGCTGCTGGCCCTGGGCTACTCCGAGAAGGAATCGCTGTCGGCCCTGAAGACGCTGCCCGAAGGCGTGGGCGTGTCCGACGGCATCAAGCAGGCGCTGAAGGCGCTGGTGCGCTGATTACAGGTAGCGCGGCGCGACGGCTTCCAGGCCGGTGGGCACCACGTGCAGCTCGGGGGCCATCGGCCCGGTGCAGACGTTGTCGCGGCGCAGGGAATCGAGGTTGTCGCGCGACATCAGCGGCCTGCCCGGCAGGCATTCGAACAGCCTGGCCTGGATGCGGCCTATGCCCATCGGCACATTGATCACCGGCCGCGGATGGCCGCTCCAGGCGGCGCACAGCCGGGCGATTTCGCCCAGCGTGTAGACCTGGGGGCCGCCCAGTTCGTAGGTCTTGCCACAGGCGTGGGTATCGCCCAGCGCCGCCACCAGGGCGGCCACCACGTCGCCCACGTACACCGGCTGCATGCGCGCATGCGCGCCCGCCAGCGGCAGCACCGGCAGCCAGCGCGCCAGCCTGGCGAACATATTGGTGAACTGGTCGTCGGCGCCGAAGACGACGGAAGGGCGGAAGATCGTCCATCCGCCCTCGCCCCGATCGGCGAATTCCTTCTTGATGGCGGCTTCGCCGTCGCCCTTGGAGCGCTGGTACATGCTGTCGCCGTTGGAGTCCGCGCCCAGCGCGCTGACGTGCAGCAGGCGCGGAACGCGCTGGCGGCGGCACGCTTGCGCGATGCGCTGCGGCAGGAGCACGTGCACCCGCGCGAAATCCGAGCCGTAGGGCTTGCCGGCCTTGCCGTGCAGGATGCCCACCAGGTTCACGACCGCATCGCAGCCCCGCGCCAGGCCGTCCAGCGTGGCGTCGTCATGCACGTCGCATTCGATGAGCGTAATGGTGGGGAGGATTTGCAGGTCGCGCCCGCGCCCGTACAGGCGGGTGGGCACGATGATCTGATGCTGGTCGGCGGAAAGCCGCGCTACCAGGTGACGGCCGATGAAACCGGTGCCGCCGATGACAAGGATACGCATGTCGCAGCCCCTGTTCGTCAGGATTTCAGCCCCGATTCTGCCCTGCACGGGCGACAACCGCAAGCGCGCCGGCGGCCCTGCTTGCGGGCCGCCGGAAGTCCGTCAGGACCCCAGCAACTTGGCGTAGGCCGGAAGATCGACGTTGCCGCCGCTGATGATGACGCCGACCCGCGCGCCGCGCACCGGCACCACGTTCTGCAGGACGGCGGACGCGGCCAGGCAGCCGGTGGGTTCCACCACCATCTTCATGCGCTCGGCGAAGAACTTCATGGTGGCGACCAGTTGCTCATCCGTCACCGTGACGATGTCGCGGACGTGCTTCTGGATCAGCGGGAAGGTCAGCTTGCCCAGGTGGGTCGTGGCGGCGCCGTCGGCCAGGGTCTTGGGCGCCGGAATTCGGACGATTTCACCCTTGCGCAAAGACTGCTGGCCATCGTTGCCTGCTTCGGGCTCGACCCCGTAGACGAGGCAGCGCGGGCTCAGCGCGTAGGCCGACAGGGCCGAACCGGACAGCAGCCCGCCGCCGCCCAGGCAGACGAACAGGTAGTCCAGTTCGCCCACTTCGTCGAACAGTTCCTTGGCGGCGGTGCCCTGGCCGGCGATCACGTCCTCGTGGTCGTAGGGGGGAATCAGCGTGGCGCCGGTCTCGGCCTGGATGCGGCGCGCGATGTCCTCGCGGTCTTCGGTGTAGCGGTCGTAGGTGACGATCTTGCCGCCGTAGCCCTCGGTGGCGGCGCGCTTGGCCGCGGGCGCGTCCAGCGGCATGATGATGGTGGCCTGCACGCCCTGCAGCCTGGAAGCCAGGGCGATGGCCTGCGCGTGGTTGCCCGAGGAGAACGTCACCACGCCGGCGGCCCGCTGCTCGGGCGTCAGGCGCGCGATGGCGTTGTACCCGCCGCGGAACTTGAAGGCGCCCATGCGCTGGAAGTTCTCGCACTTGAAGAACAGCGAGGCGCCGCTGATCGCGTCGGCGGTGGCCGAGGTCAAGACGGGCGTGCGGTGCGCGTTGCCGGCCAGGCGCTCGCTGGCGCGCGCGACATCGTCGTAAGAGGGCAATTCGGGCTGCATGGGAATTCGGTCCTTGGATCGCGAAACGGTAACGGAACTCCCGGATGATAAACCCGCCGCGTCCCGCCCGGCCTATTTGCCGAAGAGATCGGCGGACCCGCTGGCGGTGCCGGCGGGAGGGGCCAGCCCCAGGTGGCGCCAGGTCGTCAGCGTGGCGGTGCGGCCGCGCGGCGTGCGCTGCAGATAGCCGTGCTGGATCAGATAGGGCTCGATGACGTCCTCGATGGTGTCGCGCTCTTCGCCGATGGCCGCCGCCAGGCTGTCCACGCCCACGGGGCCGCCGTCGAACTTGTGGACGATGGCCTCGAGCAGCTTGCGGTCCATCAGGTCCAGCCCCTGGGGGTCCACCTCCAGCATGGCCAGCGCGCGGCCGGCGACGTCCGCGTCGATGGTGCCGCCGGCCTTGACCTCGGCGTAGTCGCGCACGCGGCGCAGCAGCCGGTTGGCGATCCGCGGCGTGCCGCGGGCGCGGCGCGCCACCTCGGCCGCGCCGTCCGGCGTGATGACGGCGTTCAGCAGGCCCGCGCTGCGCGTCACGATGCGGCCGAGGTCGGCGGCGTCGTAGAACTCCAGCCGGGAAACGATGCCGAAGCGGTCGCGCAGCGGATTGGTCAGCATGCCGGCGCGGGTGGTGGCGCCCACCAGGGTGAAGGGCTGCAGGTCCAGCTTCACGCTGCGCGCGGCCGGACCCTCGCCGATCAGGATGTCGATCTGGAAGTCTTCCAGCGCCGGATAGAGGATTTCCTCGACCACGGGCGACAGGCGGTGGATTTCGTCGATGAAGAGGACGTCGTCTTTTTCGAGGTTGGTCAGGAGCGCGGCCAGGTCGCCGGGCCGCTCCAGCACCGGGCCGGATGTCTGGCGCAACTGCACGCCCATTTCATGCGCGATGATGTGGGCCAGCGTGGTCTTGCCCAGGCCCGGCGGCCCGAACAGCAGCACGTGGTCCAGCGCCTCGCCGCGCTTGCGGGCGGCGGCGATGAAGATCTCGAGCTGTTCGCGGGCGCGCTGCTGGCCCACGTATTCGTCCAGCGCCTTGGGCCGCAGGGCGCGTTCGATCGACTCCTCGTTGGGAGATACCGGCTGCGGCGCCACGATACGGGGGGCGTCGGGGCGGGAGGAAAGCGAATCGGACTGGATGGCCATGGTGCGGGAACAGCAAAGGACGAAGCAGGATGCATCGTACCGTAAGGTGGGGCCGCCGAGGTGGGGCCGCCGAGGGGGACCGCCTAGGCCGACTCGGACAAGGGCAGCTTCACCCGCACGCACAGGCCGCCGGATTCGGCTTCGCGCAGTTCCAGCGATCCGCCGTGCGCGCGCGCGATGGCTTCGGCCAGCGCCAGGCCCAGCCCGACGCTGCCGGTACGGGTGCGGGCGTCGTCGAGCCGGCTGAACGGACGCAGGGCCTCCTGGCGGCGTTCGGGCACGATGCCGGCGCCATGGTCGGCCACGTCGAGCACGGCATGGCGCCCTTCCCGGCGCAGCGCCACGTCGACCGGCGGCGCGCCGTGGTTCAGGGCATTGCCGATCAGGTTGTCCAGCAGGCGGCCCAGCGCCACGGCATCCGCCTGCACCACCAGCGCCGCGTCCTCGTCGCCGCCGCGCAGGCGGATGTCGGTGCCGGCGCCCTGCCAGGCGCCCACGCGCTCGATCAGCCAGTCGCCCAGGACCATGGAGGCGTAGCGGTAGGCGGCCGGGTCGGTCCCGCGCACGAAGCCGATGAACTGGTCGACCATGTGCTGCATGTCCTGGAGGTCGGCGCGCAAGCCCTCCTTCAGCTTGGAGTCGTCGGCCAGCTCGATGCGCAGCCACATCCGCGAGAGCGGTCCCTTCAGGTCGTGCGGCAGGCCGGACAGCAGGGTCCGGCGCACCGAATCGGACTCGGACAGCGCGTCCAGCATGGCGTTGAAGCGCTCGCCCAGCACCCGGGTTTCATGCGGGCCCGAGGGTTCGACGCGCTGCGGCTGCCCCGCGGCCAGGCGGTCGGCGGCGTCGGCCAGCCGGGTGATCGGACGCGTGATGTGCCAGGAGAAACCCACAGCCAGCAACAGCAGCAGGCCCAGCCCGCCCAGCCAGGCGGCGATGAACGGCGTGGCCACCGGCGGATCCAGGCGGTCCAGCGGAATGACCAGCCATTCGCGCAGGCGCGGCACGTCCTCGCTGGCGGAATTGGGGGCCAGCGAGATGAAGATTTCCGGCGTGGGCCCGCGCGACAGCGCCACGCGCGTGCCGTCGTTCAGGCGCTCGTTGAGCTGCTGCACCAGCACCCGCAGGTCGCGGCGGATATCGTCCGGCTCGGGCTGGTAGCGCCGCATGCGCTCTTCGTGCTCGCGCGCGCGCTCGGCCTCGCGCTGCCGGGCGTCCCGGTCGTCGGCGTGGTCGTCGTCGCGCATGTCGGAAGGCGGCGGCGGCCCGTGCATCTGCGAGTCCGCCGACGGCGGCGGGGGCGGCCTGGGGGCGGCCTTGGGCGGCGGCGGGGGCGGACGGCGGCCGTTGAAGCGCTGCAGCTTGGCTTCGGCCGGCAGCACGCGCGACCACAGGCGCCACTGGTTCTGCGAGGCCGTGCGCACGAACTCGGCGCGGTCCTCGGCCGGCACCTGGGACACCGCCGCGCGCAGCGTGCGGATCGTGGTGACGATGTAGCCGATGGCCACGTCTTCCATGAATTTGTGGCGGAAGTAGGACACCGTCACCAGCGTGGCCGCCTGCGTCAGCAGGACCGCCCCCAGGATCAGCAGGATCAGCCTTGCCCGCAACGACCGCGGCACCAGAAAGCCAGGAGAAAAGCGCATCAGGGCGAAAACCGGTAGCCGATTCCCCAGACGGTCTGGATCCAGCGCGGCTGCTTGGGATCGTCTTCGATGACGCGGCGCAGGCGCAGGATGGCGATGTCGATGGCGCGGTCGTTGCGCTCGCCGGCGTCGTCGTCGCGCGCCAGGGCCAGCAGGCGTTCGCGCGACAGCGGCTTGCCGGCATTGCGCACCAGCGCCTCCAGCAGGTTGATCTCGCCGCCGGTGAGCTTGACCACGGTGCCTTCGCGCGAGAGCTGGCGCGTGGAGGGGTCGAAGACGAAGGGGCCGAACGAGACCGGCGCGTCCTTGGTCAGGGCCGAGGGGCCGCGCTTGCGGCGCAGCACGGCCTCGATGCGGGCCAGCAGTTCGCGCGGATCGAAGGGCTTGCCGACGTAGTCGTCGGCGCCCGCTTCCAGGCCGATGATGCGGTCCACCGCCTCGTCGCGGGCGGTCAGCAGGATGACGGGAATGTCCTCGCCCTGCTCGCGCAGGCGGCGGCAGGCGTCCGCGCCGTCGCCGCCGGGCAGCATGCGGTCGAGCACCAGCAGGTCGGGGGCGTAGCGGGTGATGCGGGCGGACAGGTCGGTGGCGTCCGGCGCCAGCAGCGTGTCGTAGCCGTGCCGGTTGAGGTAATCGGCGAGCAGTTGCCGCAGGGCCGGGTCGTCGTCGACGACCAGGAGCTTGGTGTGGGGATTGTCCATGGGTGCCATAGTGCGGTGCGCCGCTTCCGGCCGCAAGAGGCAGGAAATCAACTGAAATATACCTGTTGCACGATGTTGGCCGCGGGTTTCGGCATTTTTATCGGAAGGCCGCCGCGGCGATAAAATAGGCGACGGTCCGCCGTCCGTTAAAGAACGTTTACAGCATCCGCGGCGTCCCCTTTCTACACTGTTCCTATGACCGCCCCTGCAATCATCCGGCGAAAGTGGCTGTTGCGCGCGGCGCTGGCGGCTGGCGCGGCCTTTCCGCTGGCGCCCGCGCTCGGCGGTTCGCCCGAGGCCTTCCTGCGGCCGTCCGCCACGCCCACGGGCTGGACTCGCGGCATCGGCGCCTTGTCGCCGATCCAGGCCATTCCCGTGCATCCCGCTCCGTCCCTGGAATCCCGCGCGGTGCCGCTGGATCCTGCCCCCTGCGACCTGCAGACCATGGAGCCCGCCGTGGACACCACGGTGCACGGGAGCGGCGACGGCGGCCTGCTGGATCTGGGCATTCCGGGCACGGGGATGGCGCTGTCGGGCGACGACGTCCAGCCGCTGCCGGCCGACTGCGGGGCGCTCGCCGCCCCCGAGGAAGCCGCGCCCGATTATTCTTTCGCCCTGGAGGACGGCGACCTCCCGCGAGTGCCCGTCGTCGTGATCTCGGGCGTATCGCGTCCGTCGCGGCCCTGGTTCGCCTCGGTCAGCGGGCAGGACGGCCTGCGCTACGGGGGCAGCCGCAACTGGGTCTACCGCAATGCCTCGGGTCCCTCGTTCGCCGTGGGCAACATCACGTCCAACGCGCCGGCCTGGGGCAGCGCCGCCCCGGTGGGCGGCCTGCAGATCTCGAACTGGGCCGGCTCCAGCGGCACGGTTCCCGAAGGCAGCTTCGGCTATTCCTCGTCGCTGGGCCGCCTCAACAATATGGATCCCGCCGCCAATTCGGGCGCCGTCGACTACGGGGCCTCGGTAGGCAGCGGCAGCGTGCGCTACGGCCTCACGCCGGCCCTGACCCTGGAAGGACAGATGCAGAGCGCCCCTTCGCTCACCACGCGCGGCATGGGCACCACCTACGTCGCCGGCGAATACGGCACGTTCCAGGCCGGGGCCACGCAAAGCTCGTTCGACGCGGTCAACGCCTGGCGCTACCGCTTCGGCTACAGCGTGGACGTGGCCGACACCATCAACCTGGGCTACACGGCCGAGCAGACCGGCGCCGGTTTCGGCGACCTGTCCACCTACTCCGGCGGCGTGGCCTCGGCGGCGCAGACCCGCAACACGCTGTCGGCCGGCGTGCCCATCACCGGCTGGGGCACGCTCAGCGGCACCTACTCCGGGCTGCGGGAAGGCTCGGCCCTGGCCGAGCAGCGCGTGGGACTGTCCCACAGCATGTTCGTCGCGCCCAAGGTGAAGCTGGCGGTCGGCGCCGACCGCGACATCCTGTCCGGCGACTACGAGTGGCGCGCCAACCTGAGCATGCCGGTCGATACCTTCATGCGGGGCACCTGGCTGAGCTGGTAGGCCGGCCGCCTCGAGGACGGAAATCTCCCTTTGGAAGGAGGCCGCCGGAATTGGGGCTTAAAATCCCTGCCATGATGCTCCCGGCCCACCCCCATGTCTGACGCGCGCGCCCTCGGCGTGTTGCAACGCGTCTTCGGTTACGAATCCTTCCGCGGCGACCAGCAAGCCATCGTCGATCAGGTGATCGGCGGCGGCGACGCGCTCGTCCTCATGCCCACCGGCGGCGGCAAGTCGCTCTGCTACCAGGTCCCGTCGCTGGTCCGCGAAGGCACCGGCATCGTCGTGTCCCCGCTGATCGCGCTGATGCAGGACCAGGTCGACGCCCTGACCGAACTGGGCGTGCGCGCGGCCTTCCTGAACTCCACGCAGGAGTGGCGGGTGGCGCGCGAGGTCGAACAAGCCTTCGTGGACGGCGAACTCGACCTGCTCTACGTGGCGCCCGAACGCCTGCTGACCGACCGCTGCCTGCAATTGCTGGAGCGCGGCCGCATCGCGCTGTTCGCCATCGACGAGGCCCACTGCGTGTCCCAATGGGGCCACGACTTCCGGCCGGAATACCTGGGCCTGTCGATGCTGCACGAGCGCTGGCCCGACGTGCCGCGCATCGCGCTCACGGCGACCGCCACCGCGGACACCCGCCGCGAAATCGCCCAGCGCCTGTCGCTGGACGACGCGCGCCACTTCGTCGCCAGCTTCGACCGCCCCAACATTCGCTACCGCATCGTCGAAAAAAACGAGGTGCGCAAGCAGTTGCTCGAGATGATCCGCACGGAACACGAGGGCGAATCGGGCGTGGTGTACTGTCTGTCGCGGGCCCGGGTGGAGGAAACCGCGGAGTTCCTGTGCAACCAGGGCATCGACGCCATGCCCTACCACGCCGGGCTCAGCCCGCAGGTGCGCGCCGCCAACCAGGCGCGCTTCCTGCGCGAGGACGGCGTGGTCATGGTGGCCACCATCGCGTTCGGCATGGGCATCGACAAGCCCGACGTGCGCTTCGTGGCGCACATCGACCTGCCCAAGTCCGTGGAAGGCTATTACCAGGAAACCGGCCGCGCCGGCCGCGACGGCCTGCCCGCCACCGCCTGGCTGGCCTACGGCTTGCAGGACGTGGTGCAGCAGCGCCGCATGATCGACGAATCGCCCGGCGACGAATCCTACCGCAGGCGCCTCGGCCAGCAACTGGACGCCATGCTGGGGCTGTGCGAAACGGTGGAATGCCGGCGCGTGCGCCTGCTGGCGTATTTCGGCCAGCAGATCACGGCCTGCGGCAACTGCGACGTGTGCCTGGATCCGCCTCAGGCCTGGGACGGCACGGTCGCGGCGCAAAAGGTGCTGTCCGCCGTCTATCGCCTGTGGAAGGAACGCGGCCAGCGCTACGGCGCGGGCCACATCATCGACATCCTGCGCGGCAAGGTCACCGAGCGCACCAAGCAGCACGGCCACGAAACGCTGAGCGTGTTCGGCGTGGGCGCCGATCTCAGCGACACCGCCTGGCGCGGCGTGCTGCGCCAGCTACTGGCGCAGGGCCTGCTGACGGTGGACAACGAAGGCTTCGGCACCCTGGCCCTGACCGAGGGCAGCCGCGCGGTGCTCAAGGGCGAGCGGCAGTTGATGCTGCGCCGCGAATCGGAAAAGAAGGCGCGGTCCGGCAAGACCGGCACCGGGCGCGCCAAGGCGGCCGCCATCGACCTGCCGGCCGAACTCCAGCCCGTTTTCGAGGCGCTGCGCGCCTGGCGCGGCGAAGTCGCCAAGAGCCACGGCGTGCCGGCCTATGTCATTTTCCATGACGCCACGCTGCGCGAGATCGCGCTGGCCCAGCCCGACTCCATGGACGCCCTGAGCCACATCAGCGGCGTGGGCGCCCGCAAGCTGGAAGCCTACGGCGAGGAAATCCTGCAACGCGTCGCCAGGCCGGTCGTGTAGCGGCCGGATCCCGCCGCCGCTCAGCCCGGCGGCGGCAACAGCGGCACCGGGGCGCGTTCCTTGCCGAATACCGACCGGTAGGCCAGGATGTTGAACACCAGCACCACCGGGATCCCGACGACCGCGCCCGCCATGACCAGGCGCATCGACCCGAGCGCGCCCGCGCCGTCCCACAACGTCATGTCGTCCAGGATCAGGTAGGGAAACAGGCTGTAGGCCAGGCCGCTGAGCATCAGCAGGAACAGGGCCACGCACAGCACGAAGGGCAGCCAGCTAAAGCGGTCCGCCCTGCCGGGCATCCGCGCCAGCAGCATTTCGGCGGCCACGAAGCCGGCCAGCATCAGCACCCAGACCGTGGCGGCCAGGCTCAGGTGGGCGATGTTGCTCCATTTGTAGAAGATGCCGGCGTTGGCCAGCCCCAGCGTCACCGCGATCGACACCATGCCCACCGCCGTCCAGCGGATGGCGTGGCGGGCCCAGTTGGCGGCGCGGCGCTGCAGATCGCCGTCCACCCGCATGACCAGCCAGGACGCGCCCAGCAGGACATAGGCCGCCACCGCGCACAGGCCCACGAACACGGAGAACCAGCCGTAGCCGGCATCGGACTGGTAGCCGGTCGCGATCCGGCCCAGCATCATGCCCTGGCCGAAGGCGGTGATCAGCGAGCCCGCCCAGAAGGCGAAGATCCAGCGCGGCTTCATTTCGTTGCGCGCGCGGATGCGGAATTCGAACGCAACGCTGCGCAGCACCACGCCCAGCACCATGCAGGTAAGCGGCCCGTAGAGCTTGCCCAGCACCGCGCCCCAGGCGAATGGAAACGCCGCCGCGAACAGGCCCATGCCCAGCAGCAGCCAGAATTCGTTGGCGTCCCGCCAGGGGCTCAGGAGGCTCATCATGCGGCCGCGCTCGTGTTCCGGCGCCAGTTGCAGCAGGATGCCCACGCCCAGGTCGAAGCCGTCCAGCACCATGCCCGCGGCGATCACCACGAACAGCAGCACCATGAAGGCCAGCGGCATCCAGAACGAGGGATCGTCGGGGTTCAGCCCCTGGGAGGCGGCCAGCATGGCGATCATGGGGCACCTCCGGCCAGTTTGCGCACGGGCACGACGCCGTAGCGCGCCGCATGGAACAGCATGCCGGCGAACGCGGCAAGCAACGCGGCGTACAGCACGCCGTAGCCCACCAGTCCGTAGAGGACGGTGCTGGAAGACACCGAGCCCAGGATCTCGGATTGCGTGATGGTGCCGTTCACCGCGAACGGCTGCAGGCCGATGATGGACACCCACCATCCGGCCACCACGGCGATGCCGCCCGAGAACATCATGCCGCACACGACCCGCAGCCACCAGCGCGGCAGCGTCGAGGGATCCAGCCCGCGCCGGAAGGTCCACAGAAAGGTCGCGCAGGCCACGGCCAGCATCAGCAGGCCCAGTCCGGCCGCCACGCGCAGCGACCAGAAGGTCAGCGCGACCGGCGGCAGCATGCCGGAATACTTGTCCAGCCCCTGGTAGGTGCCGTCCTGGTTGCGGTGCAGCCACATCCCGCCCATATTGCGCAGGGTGACGTCGGCCAGGTTGGTATGGTTGCGCGCATCCGGCCAGCCGAACAGCACCAGGCTGGGCTCGGCGCCGCTTTCCCAGAAGCCGGCGGCCGCTGCCGCCTTGGCCGGCTGCAGCTTCGCGGCCACCTGGCCGGCGCCGGTGCCCACCGGGATCTGCATGAAGGCCGCCACCACCGCGACGACCAGGGCCGTCTTGAAGGCGCTGCGCTCGCCGTCGTCCAAGGGGCGCCGCAATGCCTGCAGCGCGGTCACGCCCATCATCAGGAAGGAGGCGGCCAGCGCCGCGCCCACCGCCACCACGGCCATGCGCCAGCCCACCGAGGGATTCAGCACCACGGCGGTCCAGTCATAGACCTGGTAGCGGCCGTCGACCAGCAGGGCGCCGTCCGGCGTCTGCATCCAGGACTGCAGGGCCAGCACCCAGAACACCGCGACCAATTGTCCGACCGCGACCATCAGCACCGCCAGCGTATGGGCGGCGTCGGAAACGCGCCGCTGGCCGAACAGCATGACGCCGAGAAAGCACGACTTCAGGATGAACGCGGAAAGGATGCCGTAGCCCAGCAAGGGGCCGGCGACGTTGCCGATCTTGTCCATCAGCCCCGCCCACAGACTGCCTATCTGGATCAGCACCGGCACGCTGGCCGCCAGGGTCAGCACGAAGGCCAGCGCGAATATCCGCACCCAGAAGCGATAGGCGGCCGTCCAGCCGCCGTGGCCGGACCAGCGGGCCCGTATCTTGAAGAACAGCAGCACCCAGGCGAGAGACAGCGAAACGGCCAGGAACAGCGCCAGGAAGCTCAGGCTGGCCACGAACTGCGCACGGGCCAGGGATAGAGTGGATATGTCCATAATGGCCCGTAGTGTAGAGCCAGTTACAAGACTGTGGGGCCAGTTTGAAACCGGTTGCGCCGCCCCGGAAAAGAGGCCGCCTGCGGAACGTGGCAAAATTGACTCTTTGTCGCTGCTTTTTCCTATTCTTTCAAGAATGACCTCCGCCACGACGCCGACCCCTGCCGCATCGAATTTCCTGCTGAACATCGTCCAAGACGACCTCGAAGCCAATCGCTTCGCTGGCAAACGTTGGGCGGGCAAGCCTGGCCCGGCGGCCCAGCAGCAGCAAGGCGGCCTGGATCCGGCCCGCATCCGCACGCGCTTTCCGCCGGAGCCCAACGGCTACCTGCACATCGGCCACGCCAAGAGCATTTGCGTGAACTTCGGGCTGGCGCGCGATTTCGGCGGCGTCTGCCACCTGCGCTTCGACGACACCAACCCCGAAAAGGAAGACCAGGAATACGTCGACGCCATCATCGAGGCCGTGCACTGGCTGGGCTTCGACTGGAAAGCCGACGGCAACGACAACCTGTATTTCGCCAGCGACTACTTCGGCTATATGTACGAATTCGCCGAGGCGCTGATCGAGGCCGGCCACGCCTACGTGGACGCACAGAGCGCCGACGAGATCCGCGCCAATCGCGGCACCCTGACCGAGCCCGGCATCAATTCGCCCTGGCGCGACCGGCCTGCCGCGGAATCGATCGCGCTGCTGCGCGAAATGCGCGACGGCAAGCATCCCGACGGCAGCCTGGTGCTGCGCGCGAAGATCAACATGGCGTCGCCCAACATCAACCTGCGCGACCCGGTGATGTACCGCGTGCGCCACGCCACCCACCATCGCACGGGCGACCAGTGGTGCATCTACCCGATGTACAGTTGGGCGCACCCGGTGGAAGACGCGCTGGAAGGCATCACGCACAGCGTCTGCACGCTGGAATTCGAAGACCAGCGCCCGTTCTACGACTGGATCCTGGCGCGCCTGGCCGAACTGGGCAAGCTGGCCCAGCCGCTGCCGCACCAGTACGAATTCGCCCGCCTGAACCTGAGCTACGTCGTCACCAGCAAGCGCAAGCTGCTGCAACTGGTGCGCGAAGGCCACGTGGACGGCTGGGACGATCCGCGCATGCCCACCCTCTTCGGCCTGCGCCGCCGCGGCTACACGCCGGCGTCGATCCGCCTGTTCTGCGACCGCACGGCCGTGTCCAAGTCCGACTCCCGCATCGACTACAGCCTGCTCGAGCAGGCCGTGCGCGACGACCTGGATCCCATCGCTCCCCGCTCCGTGGCCGTGCTGGATCCTATCAAGCTGATCATCACCAACTACCCCGAAGGCCAGACCGAAACCTGCACCGCGCCGCGCAACCCGCACGACCCGGAAGCCGGCCTGCGCGAATTCCCGCTGTCGCGCGAACTCTGGATCGAGCGCGACGACTTCCGCGAGGAAGCGCCCAAGAAATACTTCCGCCTGTTCCCGGGCAACACCGTGCGCCTGAAGTACGGCTACGTCGTGCGCTGCACCGGCTTCGTCAAGAACGAGGCCGGCGAGGTCGTCGAGGTCCATGCCGAATACCTGCCGGACACCAAGAGCGGCACGCCGGGCGCCGACAGCGTCAAGGTCAAGGGCAACATCACCTGGGTCAGCGCGGCCCACGCGGTGCCCGCCCAGATCCACCTGTACGACCGGCTGTTCGCCGACGCCCGCCCCGACGCCGGCGACAAGGACTTCCTGGCCTGCCTGAACCCGAATTCCAAGCAGACCGTCACGGCCTGGCTGGAGCCGGGCACCGTGGCTTCGCCGGGCGCCACCTGGCAGTTCGAGCGCCTGGGCTACTTCGTGGCGGACCAGAAGGACTCCACGCCCGAGGCGCCGGTGCTGAACCGCATCGTGACCTTGCGGGATTCCTGGGCCCAAGGCTGAGGCGGCGCGGGTTATCATGCCCGACATCCGGCAGCCGGTTGAGCGCCCCTGTCCCGGGCGCCCCGGCCGCCAGCCGCAACCAAGATGAACACTGAATCCCTAGCCCTGGACTTCAAAAGCGCCACCCTGTATGCGATCAGGGTGGTTTTGCACAGCGCCGACCCGGAACGCCTGGAGGCCGCGCTGGCCAAGCGCATGACCGACGCCGGCAGCTTCTTCGAAAACGAGCCCGTGGTCATCGACGCCAGCCGGGTCGAGGAAGCGATCGATTGGACCGCCCTGGTGGCGGCGCTGCGCAGCCATAACCTGCCCCCGATCGGCGTCGTGGCCGAAGGCGCCAACCTGGAGGCCGCCCGCGCCGCCGGCCTGACGCCGGTGGAGCTGTCCACGCCCGCGGCCCGGCCCGCTCCGGTGGTCGATACCGCGCCTCCCAACGATGTCGCCACCCCGGTACCGTCCGTGCCGGCCGCGGCGGTCGAAACCGCACCCGCGCCCAGCGAAGCGCCGGCCGAGGCGGAAGCGCCCGCGGCCGCCAAGGCCGACGGCGAGCCCCTGCCCGAGCGCGCGGCCAGCGGCGCCACATCGGCCCCGAGCCCCACGCCCGCCGCCCCGCATTCCTCGTCCGCGCTGGTCATCACCAAGCCATTGCGGTCGGGCCAGCGCGTCTACGCGCGGCACACCGACCTGGTGGTCATCGGCATGGTCAGCCAGGGCGCCGAAGTCATCGCCGACGGCAACGTCCACGTCTACGGCCCCTTGCGCGGCAAGGCCATGGCCGGCGCGCGCGGCGACGCCTCGGCGCGGATCTTCACGACGCACCTGGACGCCGAGCTGCTGGCCGTCGCCGGCGTCTATCGCGTGGTCGAGGACAAGCTGGACCGCACTCTGCAGAACCAGCCGGCGCTGGTCCGCCTGGACGGCGACACGCTGCGCATCGAGGCGCTCAAATCGTAGGCCCCCACGCCGCGCCCGCTGCGCGGGCTTGCTGCCCCCCGAGGGGGCGCTCTTGCCTTGGGGCGGCCCGGCGGCAAGAGGAGCCCCCACGCCGCACCCGCTGCATGGGCTTGCTGCCTCCTCCGAAGAAATGCCCCGACCTTGCGGCGCCCGATGCAAAAGATTTCAACACATCCTGTAAGAAGCCTTACACGGGCTTTTTGCTTTACGATAACGCGATTTATTCGAACATAAGGGTTTGATCGTCATGACACGCATTGTTGTGGTGACTTCCGGCAAAGGCGGCGTGGGCAAGACCACGACGAGCGCCAGTTTTTCTGCGGGACTCGCGATGCGGGGCCACAAAACCGCGGTCATCGACTTCGATGTCGGCTTGCGCAACCTCGACCTGATCATGGGCTGCGAGCGCCGCGTCGTGTACGACTTCGTCAATGTGATCCAGGGCGAAGCCACGCTCAACCAGGCGCTCATCAAGGACAAGCAGCTCGAAAACCTGTTCATCCTGCCGGCCTCGCAGACGCGCGACAAAGACGCGCTGACGCAGGAAGGCGTGGAAAAGGTCATCAACGACCTGAAGGGCATGGGCTTCGACTACATCGTCTGCGACTCGCCCGCCGGCATCGAGACGGGCGCGCTGATGGCCGCCTACTTCGCCGACGACGCGCTGGTCGTGACCAACCCGGAAGTCTCGTCGGTGCGCGACTCCGACCGCATCCTGGGCATCCTGGCCGCCAAGTCCAGGCGCGCCGTCGAGGGCGACGAACCCGTCAAGGAATACCTGCTGCTCACGCGCTACAGCCCCAAGCGCGTCGTCGACGGCGAAATGCTGTCGCTGGGCGACATCGAAGATATCCTGCGCATCAAGCTGATCGGCGTCATCCCCGAATCGGAAGCGGTGCTGCAGGCATCGAACCAAGGCCTGCCGGCCATCCACCTGAAAGACACCGACGTCTCCGAAGCCTACAAGGACGTCGTGGCCCGTTACCTTGGCGAAGACAAGGCCCTGCGCTTTACCGATTACGAAAAGCCCGGTTTCCTGAAACGCCTGTTCGGAGGCAAGTAAGCAATGTCCTTCCTGTCGTTTCTGCTCGGTCAAAAGAAGACTTCCGCCTCCGTCGCGAAGGAACGGTTGCAGATCATCCTCGCCCATGAGCGAGGCCGCGACGACTCGCCCGACTACCTGCCGCAACTGCAGCAGGAGCTGATCGCCGTCATCTCGAAATACGTGAAGATCAACCCCGACGACATCAAGGTGCACCTGGAACGCCAGGACACGCTGGAGGTGCTGGAGGTGAAGATCGAAATGCCGCAAAGCGAGACCTGACGCCGCTTGCGCGCCATGCGCCAAAGAAAATGCCCGGCAGCGCCGGGCATTTTGCATTGAAGGAGGGACGCCGGGGGCTTACTTGCCGACCTGGTCGCCGATGACGCCGCCGATCGCCGCCCCGCCCACCGTTCCGAGGATGCCGCCGTTGGTGATCACGGCCCCCGCGACGCCGCCCAATGCAGCGCCGCCGACGGCACTCTTCTGCCGATGGCTCATGCCGTCCCAGGAGGAGCAGCCGGCCATGGCGGCGGTCATTGCCAGCGCGACACAGATTTTGGAGAGGGATGCGATTTTCATAGTCTGGTTCCTATTCTCATACCCGGGGCCGCACCGGTGAACTGGATGCGAGCGCGCGGCCCCTTATAGGTTTGGAACCTTCAGGATCGCAAAATATCCCTGCCCTGGCTGTTAGGTTTGCCCATGAATTGTGTCAAAGGGCGAGGGAATCTTTGCGTGCCCCGGGGACTGTGTTGCAGTCCGCCAGCACTATTTGACGAGACGTAACACCCCGCGGAAACGCGGGTGTTCGCAGGTGCGCATCCATTCGAATATCGCCATTTCGGACGTGACGATCTCGGCGCCGTGCGCGCGTGCGCGGCGCAGCGCCGCATGATGGTCGGAGGGCTTGCGCGAGCCCGCGGCATCGGCCACCAGCACCGCGTGGTAGCCCAGATCGATCAGGCCTATGACGGTCTGCAGCACGCAGATGTGCGCTTCGCAACCGGCCACCAGGATGGTTTTGCGCGCCGCGGGAAGCCAGGCCTCGAAGCCCGGTTCCAGCGCCGATGAAAAATGCATCTTCTGGAAGGTGGCCTGCACCTGCGCGCGCAAGGGCTCCACGGTGGCGCCCAGCATCTTGGCGTGGTGTTCGGTGGCGGCCACCGGCACGTCGAGCAGTCGCGCGGCCTGCGCAAGCTTGTGGGCCGCGTTGAGCACGGCGTCGCCGTCATGGATGACCGGCATCAGCCGGCCCTGCATATCGACGATCAGCAAAGTGGAATCGGAGGCGGAAAGCAGCATGTCGGGAGACTCCTGGGCAAGGGTCCAGGATAACCCGGGGGACTGCTTGGGGGGATTTCCGGGGGGGCTGACAGACCTGAGCTGCATAGACAAGTGTCAGACACCTGAACTGCATGGACACGTGTCTGACACCCGAGGAGATGGCGGTCAATCTACCGGGGTGCCCCGCGGGTGTCTGACACCGCGAGATCGGTTGGCTCTCGCCTTGGTGTCAGACACCCGGGAAGGGCTGCCTTAGCCCGTACGAGCGGCTCGTACGGGTGTCAGACACCTGAGCTTCGGAGACAAGTGTCTGACACCTGAACTGCATAGACACGTGTCTGACACCCGAGGAGATGGCGGTCAATCTACCGGGGTGCCCCACGGGTGTCTGACACCCGCGAGATCGGTTGGCTCTCGCCTTGGTGTCAGACACCCGGGAAGGGCTGCCTTAACCCGTACGAGCGGCTCGTACGGGTGTCAGACACCTGAGCTTCGTAGACAAGTGTCTGACACCTGAACTGCATGGACACGTGTCTGACACCCGAGGAGATGGCGGTCAATCTACCGGGGTGCCCCGCGGGGGTCTGACACCCGCGAGATCGGTTGGCTCTCGCCTTGGTGTCAGACACCCGGGAAGGGCTGCCTTAACCCGTACGAGCGGCTCGTACGGGTGTCAGACACCTGAGCTTCGGAGACAAGTGTCTGACACCTGAACTGCATAGACACGTGTCTGACACGTCTTACTTCAAGGCCTTGTAGCGCAGGCGCTTGGGCTTGGCGCCTTCTTCGCCCAGGCGGCGCTTCTTGTCGGCTTCGTATTCCTGGTAGTTGCCGTCGAAGAACACGACCTGCGAGTCGCCTTCGAAGGCCAGGATGTGCGTGGCGATGCGGTCCAGGAACCAGCGGTCGTGGCTGATCACCATGACGCTGCCGGGGAACTCCAGCAGCGCGTCTTCCAGGGCGCGCAGCGTTTCGACGTCGAGGTCGTTGGACGGTTCGTCCAGCAGCAGGACGTTGCCGCCGGCGATCAGCGTCTTGGCCATGTGCAGGCGGCCGCGTTCGCCGCCGGACAGTTGGCCCACGACCTTGTTCTGGTCGCCGCCCTTGAAGTTGAAGCGGCCCAGGTAGGCGCGCGAGGACATTTCGAACTTGCCCACCGTCAGAAGATCGGCGCCGTCGGCCACCGCGTCGAACACGGTCTTCTTGTCTTCGAGCGCGTCGCGCGACTGGTCCACGTAGGCCAGCTTCACGGTCTGGCCGATCTTGACCTCGCCCGAATCCGGCTGCTCGCGGCCTGCGATCATGCGGAACAGCGTGGATTTACCGGCGCCGTTGGCGCCGATGATGCCGACGATGGCGCCCGGCGGCACCTTGAAGCTGAGGTTGTCGATCAGCAGGCGATCGCCGTAGGCCTTGCTGACGTTGTTGAATTCAATGACCTCGTTGCCCAGGCGCTCGCCCACGGGAATGAAGATTTCCTGGGTTTCGTTGCGCTTCTGGTATTCGTAGGACGACAGTTCCTCGAAGCGGGCCAGGCGCGCCTTGGCCTTGGCCTGGCGGCCCTTCGGGTTCTGGCGCACCCACTCCAGCTCTTTCTTGATGGTCTTCTGGCGCGCGGATTCCGAGGACTCTTCCTGCTTGAGACGGTCTTCTTTCTGCTCCAGCCACGAGCTGTAGTTGCCCTTCCAGGGGATGCCGTAGCCGCGGTCCAGTTCGAGGATCCATTCGGCCGCGTTGTCCAGGAAGTAGCGGTCGTGGGTCACGCCCACCACGGTGCCCGGGAACTTGTGCAGGAACTGTTCCAGCCACTCCACGCTTTCGGCGTCCAGGTGGTTGGTGGGTTCGTCCAGCAGCAGCATGTCGGGCTTGGACAGCAGCAGGCGGCACAAGGCCACGCGGCGCTTTTCCCCGCCGGACAGCTTGCCGACGATGGCATCCCAGGGCGGCAGGCGCAGCGCGTCGGCCGCGATTTCCATCTGGTGCTCGATGTCGTCGGCGCCGCTGGACGCGGCGGCGGCGATGACGGCTTCAAGCTCCGCCTGTTCGGCGGCCAGCGCGTCGAAGTCGGCGTCGGGCTCGGCATAGGCGGCATAGACCTCGTCCAGCCGCTTCTTCGCGGTGACGACGGCACCCAGGCCTTCCTCCACGGCCTGGCGCACCGTGTGCTCGGGATTCAGTTGCGGTTCCTGCGGCAGGTAGCCGATGTTCAGGCCCGGCATGGGCGTGGCTTCGCCTTCGATTTCCTTATCGACGCCGGCCATGATCTTCAGCAGCGTCGACTTGCCCGAGCCGTTCAGGCCCAGCACGCCGATCTTGGCGCCAGGAAAAAACGAAAGCGAGATGTCGCGCAGGATCTGCCGCTTGGGCGGCACGATCTTGCCGACGCGGTTCATGGTGTAGACGTATTGGGCCATGGGCTCGTATCGGAGATATAGCTGATAAACCGCTGATTGTAGGCCGGAACCTTGACCGGCGTGCGTCCGCGGCCAAACCGCCGGCCCGCGCCGCGCGCGCGGGCCTTCAGGCCGCCTTGTGCCGCCCGGCCGGACGGCCGGCGCGCATCTGCGCCAGCATCACGCCGGCCAGCGCCATGGCGCCGCCCACGATATGGAAGAGATGGGGCTTTTCGTCCAGGAAGGCCGCGGCGATCGCCACCGTGGCCACCGGCATGACGTTGAGGAAAATGCTGGCGCGGTTCGGTCCCAGGTGCTTCACGCCCTGCATCCACAGGAAAGGCGCGAACAGCGAGGGAAAGAGCGCCGCATACAGCACCAGCGGCAGGTTGTCGCCGTTGATGGGCGAGGCCGGGGCCGCCAGGAAGGCCGGCAACTGGAACAGCACGCCGAAAGCCACCTGCACGTACAGCGACTGCCATGGCCCCACCGGCAGCGCCCAGCGGCGCAGCAGCACGCCGTACAGCGCGTAGGCGAACGCGCCGACGCCCATCAGCACGTCGCCGTGGTTGGCGCCCACCGACAGCAGACGGGCGGGATCGCCCTCGCCGATCAGCAGGGCCAGGCCCGCCAGGGACAGCAGCCCTCCCAGCATCGCCATCGCCGACGGCAGCTCGCGCAGCAGCACGGCCACGATGGCGATGGTCATCAGCGGAATCATCGCCGTGATGATGCCCATATTGGTCGCCGTGGTGCTGGCCGCCGCCACATACGCCAGGCCCTGGTACAGCGCCATGCCCAGCCCGCCCAGCACCGCGAGCTTCGGCAGGCTGGGCAGGATCAGGCGGCGCTGCCGCCAGACTCCCGGCAGCGCGAAGGGGGTCAGCAGCACGCCCGCCAGCGCCCAGCGGTAGAACCCGATGGCGGCGGGCGCGATCACGCCGGCCGCCATCTTGGTCACGATCATGTTGACCGACCAGATCAGCGCCGCGAGCAGGGGAAACAGCAGATGGCGGGCGGACGGTTGCGTAGCGTGGGGGGACGGCATGGGGGGAGGAGCGGAGCGTAACAGAGCCGGAAGTGTAGGCCACACCGATACGATAGCCATAAACCGGCATAGGCGGCATGACCTAGGGCCCGGCCCCGCCGGCAGTACGCCATCCGGATACCTCCCAAGCGTCCGATGCAAGGCAGGGCCGTTCGAGCGACAATACGCCTGACTTCCGTATTGCCGTGCCGTCGCGGCTTCATCGCGCCCAGGAACCCCTCATGTCCGCCTCCGCCACTCCCCCAGCCTCCTTGACCCATTTCAGTGCATCCGAACTGGACATGCTGGCCAAGACGGCCGACGCCCTCAGCGCCTACCTGGGCAAGCCCGTGCTGGCCGAAGTGGTGCTGGGCGACGAGGGCACCGAATGGGTGACCTACGGGGTCCCCGTGGACGAAAACGCCAAGCCCGACGAAGAACAGACCCACGTCCAGTTGGGCGGCCCCGGCGCCCGGCTGCTGGGCAACCGCGGCGGCCTGCCCCCGTCCGACGACGACACCTATGACTGCCTTTACCTCTGGGCCGTCGAAATATCGCTGAACGAAGGCGAGCGCTTCATCAAGCTCGACCACGACGGCGAGGAATCCGCCTGGTCCGACAGCCTGGAGGATGTGCTGCCCTTCGCGCTCACCGAAGAGCCCGTGCCGGAAGATCCGGACGAGGATGAGGACGAAGAGGATGAGGACGATGCCGACGAGGAAGGCGGCGATCATCCCGGCCATCCTCACGACGGCGGCCACCGCCACTGAACGGAGCGGCCCGGCGAACGGGGCCCGGCGCCTTGCGCCGAGCGCCCGCCGGGCGGATCAGGCTGCGATCCGCCCTTCCTGCACCGCGTGGCAGGCCACGATCGACACGCCCGCCGCCATTGCGGCGGGCGCTTCCCGCTTGCAGCGCTCGTTCGCATGCGGACAGCGCGGATGGAAGGTGCAGCCCGACGGCGGATTCAGGGGATTCGGCACTTCGCCCGCCACGGCCGTGCGCGGCTTGCCGGCGCCATTGATGTCCGGAATGGCCTCCAGCAGCATCCGCGTGTACGGATGCCGCGGCCGCTGGAACAGTTCGTCGCGCGGCGCCACCTCCACCATGCGGCCCAGGTACATCACCCCCACCCTGTCCGCCACGTGGTGCACGACCGCCAGGTTGTGGGAAATGAACAGGTAGGTCAGCCCCAGCCTGCGCTGCAGGTCCTTCATCAGGTTCAGCACCTGCGCCTGCACCGACACGTCCAGCGCCGAGGTCGGCTCGTCGCACACCAGGAACTCGGGGTTCACCGCCAGCGCCCGCGCGATCGAGATGCGCTGGCGCTGGCCGCCCGAGAACTGGTGCGGATAGCGCGCCTGGTCGGCCGGGTCCAGCCCCACTTGCGTAAGCAGTTCCCCGACCCGGGCGCTGCGCTCGGCCGGCGTCATCCGCGTATGGGTCAGCATGGGCTCGGCGATGATGCGCCCGACCCGCCAGCGCGGATTCAGGCTGGCATAGGGATCCTGGAAAATCATCTGCAGGCGCTTGCGCAGCGCCCGCCCGCCGGGCTCCGACATGCGCGACAGGGGCTGCCCGTCGAACCGGATGTCGCCGCGGGTCAGGCCGTAAAGCCCGACCAGCATGCGCGCCACCGTCGACTTGCCGCAGCCCGATTCGCCCACCAGCGCCAGCGTCTCGCCACGCGCGATGTCGAACGACACGCCGTCCACGGCGCGCAGCATCACCTGCGGCCTGCCGGCAAGCTTGCGCTCCAGCCACGGCGGCGATACGTCGAACCAGCGCGCGGCGTCCTTGACTTCAACCAGGGGCATATTCATGCGGATACCTCCATGCTTTTGCCGCCGGGCGCGGGGACTGTCCCATCGTGCAGCCAACAGGCCGCCAGCGACGTGCCCGCGGGCATCAGTTCCGGCCGGTCCTGCATGCAGCGCGGCAGGCGCCGGCCGCAGCGCGGATTGAAGGCGCAGCCCGGCGGAATGGCGTTCAGCCGCGGCATGCTGCCGTCGATCTGCACCAGCCTTTCCGCATGCCCATCCAGCGACGGGATCGACCCCATCAGGCCCGAGGTATAAGGATGGCGCGGCTTGTGGATCACGTCCGCCACCGGGCCGATCTCGGCCACGCGGCCCGCGTACATCACCGCCACGCGGTCGGCGGTCTCGGCGATCACGCCCATATCGTGCGTGATCAGCATCACGGCGGTGCCGTTCTCTCGGCACAGGCGCTTGAGCAGTTCGATGATCTGCGCCTGGATGGACACGTCCAGCGCCGTGGTCGGCTCGTCCGCCACCACCAGCTTCGGCTCGGCAGCCAGGGCCAGCGCGATCACCACGCGCTGGCGCATGCCGCCGGAGAACTGGTGCGGGTAGTGGTCGATGCGCTCGCGCGCCGCCGGAATCCCGGTGGCCGCCAGCAGCTCCACGGCGCGGTTGCGCGCCTGCGACCAGCTCATGTCCAGGTGCGTCACGATGGTCTCGGCCAATTGCCGGCCCACCGTGTACAGCGGATTCAGCGACGTCAAGGGATCCTGGAACACCGCGCCGATCTCGCGGCCGCGCACGCGGCGCATCTGCTCGTCGGGCAGGTTGTCGATGCGGCGGCCCGCCAGCAGGATCTCGCCCGCGGCGATGCGCCCGGGCGGCTCCAGCAGGCCGATGATGGATGCGCCGGTCAGCGATTTGCCGGCGCCGGATTCTCCCACTACGCCCAGGACTTCGCCCGCCTGGATGGAAAACGATACGTCGTCCAGCGCGCGCAGCGTGCCGCGGCGCGTGGGAAACTCCACGCGCAGGTTGCGGACTTCAAGTAATGCACTCATGCGCGATACCTCAATTCAATCTGGGGTTGAGCGCGTCGCGCAGCCAGTCGCCCAGCAGGTTGACGGACAACACCAGCAACACCAGCGCCGCGCCCGGGAAAATGGTGATCCACCACTCTCCGGAAAACAGGAAGTCGTTGCCGATACGGATCAGCGTGCCCAGCGAGGGCGCCGTCGGCGGCACCCCCACTCCCAGGAACGACAGCGTCGCCTCGGTGATGATGGCGGTGGCCAGGTGCACCGTGGCCAGCACCAGCACCGGCCCCAGCACGTTGGGCAGCACGTGGCGGAACATGATGACGGGCGAGGCCACGCCGATCACTCTTGCCGCCTGCACGTACTCGCGGTTCTTCTCCACCAGGGTGGAGCCGCGCACGGTACGCGCGTACTGCGGCCAGCCCGCCAGCGCGATGGCGCCGATCAGCACCGGAAACGCGATCAGCTCGTGCATCTCGCGCGGGACGGCGGCGCGCGCCACCCCGTCGATCAGCAAGGCGATCAGGATGGCGGGAAACGACAGTTGCACATCGGCGACGCGCATGATGAACGCGTCGATCCGGCCGCCGGCGTAGCCCGACACCAGCCCCAGCACGATGCCGATCAGCATGGACAGCAGCACCGAGGCCAGGCCGATCAGGAGCGACACGCGGGTGCCGTACAGGATGGCCGAGTACAGGTCGCGCCCCTGGCTGTCCGTGCCCAGCAGATAGGTCGACTGGCCGTCGGCCTCCCACGCGGGCGGCAACAGCGCGTCCAGCAGTTCCACCTTGGTGAGGTCGAAGGGGTTGTGCGGCGCCACCCAGCCGGCGCCGAAGGAGCCGATCAGCAGAAGCGCCAGCAGCACGGTCGCCGCGATGGCCACGGGTGCCCGGCGCCAGGCCCAGGCGATGTCGCTGTCCCACCAGCGTTTGAGTGCGGCGCGCATCAGTGAGCCCCCCCGCCGCGGGTCAGCCCCGAACGCAGGCGCGGGTCCACGACGAAATACAGAAGATCGACGACCAGGTTGATGACCACGAACACCAGCGCGATCAGGCACAGGTAGGCGGCCATGACCGGCACGTCGGCGAATTGCACCGCCTGGATGAACAGCAGGCCCATGCCCGGCCACTGGAACACGGTCTCCGTCACGATGGCGAACGCGATGATCCCGCCCAACTGCAGGCCGGTGATGGTGATGACCGGCACCATCGTGTTCTTCAGCGCATGCCCGAAGTGGATGGCGCGGCGCTTCAGGCCGCGGGCGCGCGCGAACTTGATGTAGTCGGACCGCAGCACCTCCAGCATTTCGGAGCGCACCAGCCGCAGCACCAGCGTCATCTGGAACAGCGACAAGGTGATGGACGGCAGGATCAGGTGCTTCCAGCCGGTGGCGGTGAAGAGCCCGGACGTCCACCAGCCGAAGCTGACGGTATCGCCCCGCCCGTAGCTGGGCAGCCAGCCGAGCTGCACGGAGAACACCAGGATCAGCAAGATGCCGATCAGGAACGTGGGCAGCGACACGCCCAGCAGCGAACCGGCCAGCAATAGCTGGGACACCAGGCTGTGGCGCTTGAGCGCGGTGTAGACGCCCAGCGGCACGCCCACCAGCAGCGCCAGCAGGGCGGCCGCCATGGACAGCTCCAGCGTGGCCGGCAAGCGGGATTTCAGCAGGGTCGAAACGGGTTCGCTCTGGCGCAGGGAGATGCCGAAATTCCCCTGCGCGGCGTTGGCCACGAAATGGCCGAATTGAACGATGGCGGGCTCGTTCAGCCCCAGGCGTTCACGCAGTTCGATGCGCTCGGCATCGGTGGCGTCCTGCCCCAGCATGATGGTGACGGGATCGCCGACGTATTGAAAAAGCACGAAGGCCAGTAGCGCGACGGTGAGCATCACCGCTACGGCCTGCAACAGGCGACGCAGTATGAAGGCAAACATAGGCGGAAAAGGCAAAACGGCGGGAGCCCGAGGACCCGTTCACACTACGAACAGGCCCTCGGGCCCCGCCGCTCGGTTAGCCTGGGTCAGTCAACCTGGACCCAATCGGCAACGAGGCGGTTATCGGCGCGGTGCACGACCGTGACGTTCTTGCGCATCGCCCAGGGGATGACCTGGTCGTGCAGGGGGATGTGGCCGAAGTCCTTGGCGTGTCCTTCCAGCACGGTGATGATGTCGGCGTCGCGCTTGGCCGCATCGGTTTCCGTCTTGATGCGGTCGATGATGACGTCCAGGTCCTTGTTGCTGTAGTTGCCCAGGTTGTACATGCCGTCCGCGCCCTCGCCCTTGGTGCGGATCAGGTTCTGCAGCGTGTACATGGCGTCGAACGTGGGCACGCCCCAGCCGAACAGGTAGGCGCTGGTGTCGGACGACTGCACCTTGGGGAAGTAAGTAGAGCGCGGCATGGCGTTCATGGTCGCCTTTACGCCGACCTTGGCCCACATGCCGACCACGGCCTGGCAGATGGCCTCGTCGTTGATGTAGCGGTTGTTCGGACAGTCCAGCGTGAAGTTCAGGGTGCCGTCGTAGCCGGCCTCCTTCAGCAGCGCGCGGGCCTTTTCGGGATCGTAGGGCACGCGCTTGTGCAATTGCTCGGCCCAGCCGTGCACCTGCGGCGCGATCATGGTGCCGGTGGGCGCCGACAGGCCGCGCATCACCGCGCGCTTGATCGCGTCCACGTCGATGGCGCGGTACAGCGCCTCGCGCACGCGGATGTCCTGGAACGGATTCTTGCCCTTGATGCCGGAATACTGGAGTTCGGGGCGCTTCTGGTCCAGGCCGAGGTAGATGGTGCGGTATTCGTTGCCTTCGACGACCTTCGCGGACTGGCGCAGGCGCTCCAGGTCCTGGGCGGCCGGATCCAGCACGAAATCGATCTCGCCCGACAGCAGGGCCGCGGTGCGGGTGGCGTTCTGCTTGATCGGCGTGAACACCACTTCGGTCACGTTGCCGACCTTGCCGCCCTTGTTCCACCAGTCTTTGTTTTCTTCGAAGACGGTGCGCACGTCGACTTCGCGCGACTTCAGCTTGTAGGGCCCCGTGCCGTTGGTATTGCGGGCGCCGTAGGTTTCTTCCTTGTTGACGAAATCCTGCGGCTTGGCGATGTTGTTCTTCTCGGACCAGGCCTTGTTCATGATGAACACGTTGGTCAACTGGCGCAGCAGCACGGGATTGGGCGCCGAGGTTTCCACCTCGACCGTGAGCTCGTCGACCTTGCGCGCTTCCTTGATGCCCGTGGTGTAGGCCTTGTAGTTCGACGTGGGCGCCATGGCGCGGTGGATCGAGAACACCACGTCGTCGGCGGTGAACGCGGCGCCGTCATGGAACTTCACGCCGGGACGCAGCTTGAAGCGGTACAGCGTGGGCGAAACCTGCTCCCATTCCGTCGCCAGGCGGGGCGACACCTTGAAGGACTTGTCGTAGTCCACCAGCGGCTCGTAGATGTAGCTGTTGGCGGCGATGGTCATGCCTTCGTTCTGCGAGTGCGGGTCGAAGGTGAGGATGTCACCCTGGGCGGCCCAGCGGAAAGTCTTGGCCTGCCCGATCGAGGGCGCGGCCACGGCAGCGGCGATCGCGATAGCAATCAAAGTGCGGCGCATAGTTTCAACTCCTGACAGTAGTCTGAATACCGGCGCGATATTGCCTAGCCGCAGGAACCCCGTCAATTCAGGGTTTATGCGTACCGGGGCAGGTTTTCACAGAGGGAAAACATATTGGGGACGCATATGCTTGTAACAAAAAAATCGAAGTAAACGGCGTTGGCCATGCCGGCACCCGGGCCGGACCGCCGCGCGCCTATTCGTCTTCCGTGTCCGCCAATTCAAGCGGCACGTGCTCGGTCATCAGCACGTCCAGCATTTCGATCAGCAGCGCCGCCCTCTCCTCGCCGAAAGGCGCGAGCACCGCCTTCTGGTGCTGCAGGGCCTGCTCGCACAAGGCGGCGATCAGGTTCGAGCCCTTGGTGGTGATGCAGACCCGCGTCTGCCGCCGGTCCGCCCGCACGCCGTTGCGGGCCACCAGCCCTTCGGCCTCCATGCGCTGCACCACCTTGCTCAGGGTGGGCTGCTTGGTAATGGCGAGCACGGCCAGCGTGCCGATGGTCTCGCCGGCGCTGCCCTGAAGGCTGGCCAGCACCCGCCACTCGGTGACCGACAGGCCGGCCGCCTTCACCTGCAAATGGAATTCCGCCGAGATGCGCTGGCTGGCCTGCGCCAGCAGGTAGGCCAGATAGCCGTCGACGAAACGGCCGCCCTGTGTCGTCGTGGATGTGTGTCGCTGCTTTTCCAACCGCATGCCGCTTTGCTCCCGTGCTGCACCGTGGCGGCGCAACCGCGCTCCCGGACGGGGCGCTTGCTGTTGCGCAACACAGGGTATACCCGGAATCGCAACCTGTTTTTGCACCATGCCGGCGCTTGCCGCGCGCCTTGAATCTAGAGAACAACGAGTATATACGTCCTTGTTTTAGCGTGATATTTTTTTCTTTCCATGAAATTTCATCTTTTTTGTTGACAGCTAAAACGTTGACTCCTAAAGTATTTTTTAGGTGAGATGTTCCTGACGTGACGATGCTGCGCAGCAGCAACGCTTGAGGACCCGCAGGCCGGGCCGGGAAGGAGTTCTAGATGGCTGAAAGGTCTTTCAAGAAAGAAGTCCAGCAGTTGCGCATAGGCGCGGGCGAAGAGTTCCGCGGGGAAGGCATTCTCGCGGTCACCAAGGCCTTGCTGCAGTCCGGCGTGGGCTACGTCGCGGGCTACCAGGGCTCGCCGATCTCCCACCTGATGGACGTGCTGGCCGACGCCAACGACATCCTGCAGGAACTGGGCGTGCACTTCGAGGCCAGCGCCTCGGAAGCCACCGCCGCCGCCACCCTGGCCGCCTCGGTCATGTATCCGATCCGCGGCGCGGTCACGTGGAAATCCACCGTGGGCACCAACGTCGCGTCCGACGCCCTGGCCAACCTGGCCTCGGGCGGCGTCAACGGCGGCGCGCTGGTCATCGTGGGCGAAGACTACGGCGAAGGCTCGTCCATCATGCAGGAACGCTCGCATGCGTTCGCCATGAAATCGCAGATCTGGCTGCTGGATCCGCGCCCCAACCTGGAAAGCATGGTCAAGGCGGTCGAGGACGGTTTCGAACTGTCCGAAGCCAGCAAGACGCCCGTCATGCTGCAGTTGCGCATCCGCGGCTGCCACGTGCACGGCCGCTTCGTCGCCAAGGAAAACAAGCGGCCGGCGTTCTCGCTGGCCCAGGCGCTGGAAAGTCCCGAACGCGACACCAGCCGCATCGTGCTGCCGCCCGCCTCCTTCCTGCACGAGCAGGAAAAGATCAAGGAACGCTGGCCCGCGGCCATCCGCTACATCAAGGACCGCAAGCTCAACGAGCACTTCGACGGCGACCAGGACGATATCGGATTGATCCTGCAAGGCGGGCTCTACAACGGCGTCATCCGCGCGCTGCAGTTGCTGGGCCTGGCGGACAACTTCGGCAACAGCCGCATCCCGCTGTACGTCATGAACGTGACCTATCCCGTCATCGAGGACGAGGTCGTCGACTTCTGCCGCGGCAAGCGCGCCGTGCTGCTGCTGGAGGAAGGCCAGCCCGACTACATCGAGCAGAACCTGCACGCCGTGCTGCGCCGCGCCGGCGTGGGCACGCACCTGTCCGGCAAGGACGTGCTGCCCATGGCGGGCGAATACACCACCCAGGTCATGCGCGACGGCCTGCGCGAATTCCTCAAGCGGAACCGGCCGGAATCCCTGCAGACGCACCCGGCCGCCGCCGACTCCCCCGCGGCCGAGCGCCAGCTTGAAATCACCGAACTGGCGCGCCCCAAGCCCTCCCGCCCGGCCGAGCAGCCCATCACCTTCCACAAACAGGTCGAAGGCCTGGCGGCCGTGGTGCCGCCCCGTCCCGCGGGCTTCTGTACCGGCTGTCCCGAAAGGCCGATCTTCTCGGCGCTGACGCTGGCGCAGGAAACGCTGGGCCAGCACCACATCTCGTGCGACATCGGCTGCCACCTGTTTTCCATCCTGCCCCCCTTCAACCTGGGCGCCACCACCATGGGCTACGGCCTGGGCGCCTCCAGCGCGGCGGCATTCAACGTGCCGGCCGCCAAGCGCCCCATTTCCATCATGGGCGACGGCGGCTTCTGGCACAACGGGCTGGCCTCGGGCATCGGCAACGCGGTGTTCAACAAGTACGACGGCGTCATCGTCATCGTCGACAATTTCTACGCCTCGGCCACCGGCGGACAGGACATCCTGTCGTCGCGCGCGGACAACCCGGACCGCTCGACCAACAATCCCATCGACCAGGCCGTGCGCGGCGTGGGCGTGAAATGGGTGCGCACGCTGGACCGGACCTATGACGTGGCCAAGGTGCGCGCCACCCTCGAAGAGGCGCTCACCACCGACGTCAAGGGCCCCAAGGTCATCATCGCGCAGTCGGAATGCATGCTGAACAAGCAGCGCCGCATCAAGCCGCTGTTCAACAAGGCCGTAAAGGAAGGCAAGCGCGCGGTGAAGGAACGCTTCGGCGTGGACCCCGACGTCTGCACCGGCGACCACGCCTGTATCCGCCTGTCCGGCTGCCCGTCCCTGACGGTCAAGGACAGCGGCGATCCCTTGAAGGAAGACCCGGTCGCGCACGTGGAGAGCAGTTGCGTCGGCTGCGGCAACTGCGGCGAGGTCGCCCACGCCGCCGTGCTGTGCCCGTCGTTCTACCGCGCCGACATCGTCCACAACCCCAGCAAGCGCGACCGCTACCTGGCCCGCATGCGCGGAGCCGTCATCGGCTTCCTGCAGCGCCGCCGCGCGGCACGCCTGGCCGACAACGCACTCTGAGACCCGCTAGGGCCTGTTCAAGGACATCCTCCCCATGAAACCGGTGGCTATGCAGCAAGGCAACCCGATCAAGATCGCCATCCTGGCCATGGGCGGCCAGGGCGGCGGCGTGCTGGCCGACTGGATCGTCGACATGGCCGAACATGCCGGCTGGTGGGCGCAGACCACGTCGGTGCCCGGCGTGGCGCAGCGCACCGGCGCCACGATCTACTACCTGGAGCTCTTGCCCGAATCCGACGTGAAGCGCGCCGGCCGGCAGCCCGCGCTGGCGCTCATGCCCACGCCCGGCGACGTGGATCTGGTGGTGGCGGCCGAACTGATGGAAGGCGGCCGCGCCATCCAGCGCGGCCTGGTCACGCCGGAACGCACGGTGCTGCTGGCCTCCTCGCACCGCAGCTACGCGGTCAGCGAGAAGTCCGCGCCCGGCAACGGCATCGCCGATCCGAACAAGGTGCTGGAAGCGGGCCGCGCGGCGGCCAAGCGCTTTCTCTGCTTCGACCTGCAGGCCCTGGCCGACCGCGCCGGCAGCGTCATCAGCGCCAGCCTGTTCGGCGCGGTGGCCGGCAGCGGCGCCCTGCCGTTCGCGCGCGAGGACTACGAGGCCACGGTGCGCCGCGCCGGCCTGGGCGTGGACGCCAGCCTGCGCGCCTTCGCCCTGGGTTTCGATTCCGCCCACCAGGCGCCCGCGCAACCCGCCCCCATCGACCTGGAACGTCCGGTGCCGGCCCTGCCCGACGCGGCCGCCAGCCCCCGCACGCAGTCCCTCCTGGACACGATCAAGCGCGACTTTCCCGCCTGTGCGCAGCCCATGCTGGCCGCCGGCGTACGCCGCCAGATCGAATTCCAGGACCTGGCCTACGCCGGCGACTATCTGCGCCACATGAAGGCGATCCGCGACCTGGACGCCGCGCACGGCGGGGAAGCGCGGCAATGGGCGCTGACCTGTGCCGCCGCCCGCTATGTGGCCACGGCCATGGCCTACGACGACGTGATCCGCGTCGCCGACCTGAAGACCCGCGGCACCCGCTTCGACCGCGTGCGCCAGGAAGTCGGCGCGCGCCCGGACCAGTTGGTCTACACCACCGAATTCATGCATCCGCGGCTGGAGGAAATCTGCGGCACGCTGCCCGCCGGGCTGGGCCGCTGGCTGGAAGGCTCCAAGGCCTTCGGCGGCTTCGTGGCGCGCCGCCTGGGCCGCGGCCGACGCCTGCAAAGCGGCACGCTGGGCGGCTTCCTGATGCTGTACGCGCTGGCCGGCATGCGGCGCTTCCGCCGCAGCACGCTGCGCCACCAGACCGAGGCCGCCGGCCTGCGGCAATGGCTGGACCTGATCGCCAGGCTGGCGCCGAGCGATTACGCGCTGGCGGTCGAGACCGTCAATTGCCGCCGCCTCGTCAAGGGCTATAGCGACACGCACGCGCGCGGCGGCGGCAAGTACCGCCAGCTCATCGCCGCGGCGGAACGGCTGGCGGGCCGGCCCGACGCCGCCGCGACGCTGCGCGCGTTGCGCGACACGGCCCTCGCCAATGAAAAATGCGAGCCCATGGAACGCCAGTTGGCCGAAAAGCTGGCGGCCTGAGCCGAATACCGATAGGGACAAACGCCGTGCAAACATTGAAACTCATCGTTCGGGAAGTCCGGCAGGAATCGCCGTTGGTCCGCTCGTTCCGGCTGGCCCGCGAAGACGGCGCCCCGCTGCCCGCCTTCGGCCCGGGCGCGCACCTGAAGGTGACGGTGCCCGGTCTGCGCGAACCGCGCTGCTATTCGCTGGTGCAACTGGCGCCCGAGGCGGGACGGTTCGCCCAGCCCGCCGAGTACCGGCTGGGCGTGCGCCTGGAAGAAACCAGCCAGGGCGGATCGCGCTATATGCATGCGCTGGCCGAGGGCGATGCGCTTACGGTCGAAGGCCCGAAGAACGACTTCCCGCTGCACGAATCGCCGGCCGGCGACGAGCCGGTGGTGCTGATCGCGGGCGGCATCGGCATCACGCCCATCGCCTCCATGGCCGCCGCGCTGAAGTCCGCCGGCCGCGCCTTCCACCTGCACTACTGCGGCCGCAGCAAGGACCAGCTCGCCTTCGTTTCCGAACTCGACGCCCTGGCCGGCGGCGGCCTGAGCCTGCACGCCGACGACGATCCCTCCTGCCGCTTCGACCTGCAGGCGCTGCTGGATTCGGCGTCGCCGCGCCAGCACCTGTACGTCTGCGGCCCCAAGGGCCTGATCGACGCGGTCATCCAGGGCGCCCACGCCCGCCACTGGCCCGACGCCCACATCCACTTCGAGCTCTTCGCCAGCGCCGCGCCGCAGGCCGGCGACCAGCCCTTCGAAGTCGAGCTGCGCCAGTCCGGCCGGGTGCTGACCATTCCCGCCGACAAGACCATCATCGACGTGATGGAAGAGGAAGGCTGCGATCCGATGTACGACTGCAAGCGCGGCGAATGCGGCGTCTGCCAGGCCGCCGTGCTGGAAGGCGAGCCCGACCACCGCGACTATTACCTCTCGGACACCGAGAAGGCCAGCGGCAAGATCATCCAGATCTGCATCTCGCGCGCGAAATCCGCGCGCCTGGTGCTGGATCTATAGGCCCCGACGGAAGGAAGCGCCACCATGAGCAAATACCGCGACAATCCCGACGCCATCCGCGCCCTGCTGCGCGAGACCGAAGTGCACAAGGACCTGTTCATCGACCAGGAGCTGTTCGAGCTGGAGATGGAACGCCTGTACGCCAACACCTGGGTCTACGTCGGCCACGACAGCCAGGTGCCCAATCCGGGCGACTACATCACCACCACGGTCGGCAACCAGCCGGTGGTGATGGTGCGCCACGGCGACAAGAGCGTGCGCGTGCTGCACAACCGCTGCCCGCACAAGGGCACGATGGTGGCGGGCGACGCCTGCGGCAACACGGGCAAGTTCTTCCGCTGTCCCTACCACGCCTGGACCTTCAAGACGGACGGCAGCCTGCTGTCGATTCCGCTGAAGAAGGGCTACGAGAACACCGGCCTGGAAAACTGCGAAGCCAGCCAGGGCATGGCCGCCGTGAAGGACGTCAGGAACCACCGCGGCTTCGTGTTCTGCCGGCTGAATCCGGAAGGCCAGTCCTTCGAGGAATTCTTCGGCGAATCGCTGTCGACGCTGGACAATATGGTGGACCGCTCGCCCGAAGGCCGGCTGGAAGTGGCCGGCGGCGTGCTGCGCTATATGCACCGCTGCAACTGGAAGATGCTGGTCGACAACCAGACCGACACCTGCCACCCGATGGTGGCGCATGAATCCTCGGCGGGCACGGCCGTGAAGGTCTGGGAACAGGCGCCCGAAGGCACGCCCAAGCCCATGGCCGTGGAGCTGTTCGCGCCATTCATCTCGCCCTATGAGTTCTTCGAGAACATGGGCATCCGCGTGTGGGAAAACGGCCACGGCCACACGGGCGTGTCCGACTCCATCCACGCCTCCTACTCCGGCATTCCGGGCTACTGGGACGCCATGGTGGCAGCCTATGGCGAGGAACGCGCCCAGCAGATCCTGGGCGACGTGCGCCACAACACCGTGTACTTCCCCAACATCATGGTCAAGGGCCCCATCCAGACCCTGCGGATCTTCAAGCCGATCGCCGCGGACCGCACCCTGGTGGAGTCCTGGACCTTCCGCCTGGTGGGCGCGCCCGACCTGCTGCTGGAACGCACGCTCATGTACAACCGGCTCATCAACGCCCCCACTTCCGTGGTCGGGCACGACGACCTGGAAATGTACGAGCGCGCGCAGGACGGCCTGCAATCGCGCGCCCGCGACTGGGTGAACGTGGGGCGGCTGTATTCGCCCGACGAAACCGGCCAGAAGAACGTCACCACCAATGGCACCAACGAATGGCAGATGCGCAATCAATACCGCGCATGGGGCCGCTACATGACCGGACCGGAGTCGGTATGAGCGCAAGCGACCGTGAACTGATCGATTTTGTCTACGCCGAGGCGCGCATGCTGGACGAGCTGCGTTTCGAGGACTGGCTGGACCTGTACACCGACGACGGCCACTACTGGATGCCGCTGGCCCATGGCCAGACCGACCCCAGGCTGCACGCCTCGCTGATGTACGAGGACAAGCTGCTGCTGCGCGTGCGCGTGGAGCGGCTGGCCGGCCAGCGCACGTTCTCCCAGCAGCCCAAGAGCCGCTGCCACCACCTGCTGCAGGCGCCCGCCGTGGAACACGGCCATCCCGAAGCCGCGCCCGCCGAGGGCCGCCACGTGGTGCGCACCGCCTTCCACTACGTCGAGACCCGGCAGGACGCGCAGACGCTGTACGCCGGCTGGGCCACCCACCACCTGGTGGAGCAGGACGGCGGCCTGCGCATCCGCCTCAAACGCGTCGACCTCGTCAATTGCGACGCGGCCTTCGGCAACATCCAATTGTTCATGTAGGAGCGGCTTGTGAGCACCACGGTCCACCAGGCATTCCGCGACACCGCAGCCCGCCACGGCGCCCAGCCCTTCCTCTGCATCCTGCAGGAAACGGCGCAGGCCTATGGCATCGAGGCCGGCGAGCTGGGCTACGCGCAGGCCGCCGGCGCCATCGAGGCGCTGCGCGCCGCCTACGCCCAGGCCGGCTACGGGCACGGCCACCGCGCCGGGCTGCTGCTGGAGAACCGCCCCGCGTTCTTCCTGCACTGGTTCGCGCTGAACGCGCTGGGCGTGTCCGTGGTGCCGATCAATCCCGACCTGCGGGCCGCGGAACTCGAATACCTGGCGGGACACTCCGAGATCGCGCTGGCGGTGGCCCTGCCCGAGCGCCACGGCGACCTGCTCGCGGCCGCGCGGCGCGCCGGGCGGGAACTGCGCGTGATGGGCCCGGACGACGCGCCGCCGCCGGCGCCCTTCGCCGCGCCGCAGGCAGGCGCCGAACCAGGCGAACTGACCGAGTGCGCGCTGCTCTACACGTCCGGCACGACCGGCCGGCCCAAGGGCTGCATCCTGCCCAACCGCTACTTCCTGCATGCCGGCGGCTGGTATGCGCGCATCGGCGGCCTGGCCGCCCTGCGCCCCGGCCAGGAACGCATGCTGACCCCGCTGCCGCTGGTCCACATGAACGCGATGGCGTATTCGGCCATGGCCATGGTGCTGACGGGCGGCTGCCTGATCCCGCTGGACCGCTTCCATCCCAAGACCTGGTGGGACAGCGTGCGCGACTCCCGCGCCACGGTGCTGCACTACCTGGGCGTCATGCCCGCCATCCTGATGCAGGCCGAGCCCTCCGGACGCGATCTCCAGCCCGCCATCCGCTTCGGCTTCGGCGCGGGCGTGGACCGCAAGCTGCACCAGCCCTTCGAGGCGCGCTTCGGTTTCCCGCTGCTGGAGGCCTGGGCCATGACCGAGACCGGCGCGGGCGCCGTCATCATCGCCAACCAGGAGCCGCGCCACATCGGCACTAGCTGCTTCGGCAGCGAAGAAGACGACGTGCAGGTGCGCATCGTCACCGACGCGGGCGCCGAGGCCGCGCCCGGCGAACCGGGCGAACTGCTGGTGCGCCATGCCGGCGACGATCCGCGCTACGGCTTCTTCGCCGGCTATCTCAAGGACGAAGAAGCCACGGCGCAGGCCTGGGAAGGCGGCTGGTTCCATACCGGCGACATCGTGCGCCGCGAGGCCGACGGCGCGCTGCGCTTCGTCGACCGCAAGAAGAACGTGATCCGCCGCAGCGGCGAGAACATCTCGGCCGTCGAGGTGGAAAGCGTGCTGATGCAGCACCCGCTGGTGAAGGCGGTGGCGGTGGCCGCCGTGCCCGACCCCGTGCGCGGCGACGAGGTGCTGGCCTGCGTGGTGCCGGAACGGCCGCCGGCCACGGACGCCGACATGGCCGAGGCCGCGCGCAGCATCGTGCAATGGAGCCTGGAGCAACTGGCGTACTACAAGGCGCCCGGCTACGTGGCCTTCGTGGACAGCCTGCCCCTGACCACCACCAACAAGATCCAGCGCGGCGAAATGAAGGCGCTGGCCCCCACGCTGCCCGGCACGGCCCGCTGCATCGACACCTGCGCGATGAAAAAACGTCCCCGGGCCGACACGGCCCCGGCGCCGCGCCAGGAATCCGCATTATGAGCCCGAAGCGCCGCGGCTATGACGGCGTGGTGGCGGCCCTGCCCGTCACCATCCCGTACGAACGCTATTCCACGCATGCCGCCCATTGGTGGCTGGGCCGCGCGCTGGGCGCGCTGATCCGGCAGGCCGGCATCGCCAAGCACGATGTGGACGGTCTCTGCGTGTCCAGCTTCACCCTGGCGCCCGATACCGCGGTCGGCCTGGTGCAGCACCTGGGCATGAGCCCGCGCTGGCTGGACCACATCCCCATGGGCGGGGCCAGCGGCGTGGCGGCCTTGCGCCGCGCGGCCCGCGCCGTGCAGGCCGGCGACGCGGACATCGTGGCCTGCATCGCAGGCGACACCAACCACGTGGATTCGTTCCGCAATACGGTCAGCCAGTTCTCGCGCTTCGCCCAGGACGCGGTCTATCCGTACGGCGCGGGCGGCCCCAACGCCAGCTTCGCGCTATTGACCGCCCACTACATGCGCGCCACCGGCGCCACGCGCGCAGACTTCGGCAAGGTCTGCGTGGCGCAGCGCGACAACGCCCTGCGCTTTCCGCACGCGCTGATGAAGAAGCCGTTGACGCTCGCCCAGTACCTGGACGCGCGCGTCATCACCGATCCCATACACCTGTTCGACTGCGTGATGCCGTGCGCGGGCGCCGACGCCTTCCTCGTCATGAGCGAAGACCGGGCGCGCGCGCTGGGCCTGGCCCACGTCCGCATCCTGTCCACCATCGAACGCCATAACGCCTGGATCGAGGATCCCATCCAGACCCGCGGCGGCTGGACCATGGACCTGGACGAACTCTATGGCCAGGCCGGCGCCCAGCCCGCCGACATGGACTTCCTGCAGGCCTACGACGACTACCCCGTCATCAACCTGATGCAGATGGAAGACCTGGGTTTCTGCGAGAAAGGCGCGGCGCCGGACTTCGTGCGCGCCCATACGTTCACCGTGGACGGGAGCTTCCCGTTCAATACCAACGGCGGCCAATTGTCGGTGGGCCAGGCCGGCGCGGCCGGCGGCTACCTGGGGCTGGTCGAGGCGCTGCGCCAATTGACCGGCACGGCCGGCGGCACGCAGGTGGCCGACGCCCGCCTCGGCATGGTCAGCGGCTTCGGCATGATCAATTACGACCGCGGGCTGTGCACGGCCGCGGCCATCCTGGCAAGGAGCGACGCATGACCGAACCGCTGGCCAAGCCGCCGCGCAAGAACCCCGTCGCCCGCACCCGCCAGCCCACCCTGCCGCCGGGCTCGCGCAGCCGAACCGCGCTGGGCCTGACCGCGGCCGCGGCGGAGGGCCGCTTCGACCTGCAGACCTGCGCCGACTGCGGCGCGGTGCAGTATCCGCCGCGCGAGGTCTGCGGCCATTGCCTGTCCGAACGCCTGCCCTGGCGCCCGGCCGATCCCGCCGGCGTGCTGCTGGTCAGCACGGTCCTGCACCACAGCAACGACCTGTACTTCCGCGAACGCCTGCCGTGGCGCGTCGGCACGGTGCGCATGGCGGCGGGCCCCTCGGTGGTCGCCCACGTGCACCAGGACTGCGCCGACGGCGCCCGCGTGCGGCTGGCGCTGAAGCTGGACCGCAGCGGCCAGGCCGTGATGATCGCCCTGCCAGAAAGGAATACCCCCAACATGGAAGACGACAAGACCCTGCGCGAAACCTCGTGCGATCCGAAGTTCCGCCGCGCGCTCGTCACCGACGGCAAGTCGGCGGTCGGCCTGGCGGCGGCACGGGCCCTGCTGGACGCCGGCAGCCCCAAGGTGTTCCTGGGCGATCCTCAGGCCTGGCGCCGCGACGCCGCCTTCGACGCGCTGGCCGCCGACCCGCGGGTGGAGGCCGTGAACCTGGACGTGACGGATACGGATTCGGTCGAGCGCCTGGCCGCGTCCATCGGCGGCAAGGTCGAGATCCTGGTCAACACCGCCGACCTGGAACGCGAGGGCGGCCTGCTGAACCGCAGGGACGTGAACACGGCGCGCGACGCCATGGACGTGAACGTGCTGGGCCTGATGCGCCTGGCGCAGGGCTTCGGCCCCGCGCTGTGCGGGCGCGCCGCGGACGGCGTGAACAGCGCCGCGGCCTGGGTCAACGTGCTGTCGATCTACGCCCACATGAACCTGCCGTCGCGCGGCATGTGGTCGGCCTCCAAGGCCGCCGCGCTGTCGCTGGCGCAATGCCTGCGCGCCGAAATGCGCGGCGCGGGCGTCCGGGTGGTGAACGTGTTCCCCGGCCCGGTGGACCACGAATGGGAACAGCGCACCCCGCCCCCGCGCGTGGCGCCCGCCGCGATCGCCGCCGCCATCGTGCGCGCCCTGAAGGAAGGCGCCGAGGACGTCTACGTCGGCGACGTGGCGCAGGAGTTCCGCGCGCGCCTGGCGGAAAACCCCAAGGGACTGGAACGGGAGCTGGGGGCCTGAGGCCTCCCCCTGACGACACGCAAACCAAGAGGAACAGCGCATGAGCCAAAACATTCTTGCCCAATTCATGGCCGAACTGGTGTCGGGACGCATCCGCGTGGTGGATCTCACCGAGACGCTGACGCCGGAGTTTCCCACCATCGTGCTGCCGCCGGAGTTCGGCCAGGCCTGGCCGTTCCGCATCGAGGAGATCTCGCGCTACGACGAACGCGGGCCGGGCTGGTACTGGAACAACTTCTCGTGTTCCGAACACACCGGCACCCACTTCGACGCGCCGGTCCACTGGATCACGGGCAAGGACCAGCCCGACAACACCGTCGACACCATCCCGATCGACGCCTTCATCGCCAGCGCCTGCGTCATCGACTGCTCGGCCGAGGCCCGCGACAACCCGGATTTCCTCCTGACCGTCGACTTCGTGCAGAAGTGGGAAGCGCGCCACGGCCGCATCCCCGCGCGTTCCTGGGTGCTGATGCGCACCGACTGGTCCAAGCGCGCCAAGCCGGCCGAATACCTGAACATGCGGGAAGACGGCGCGCACTCGCCCGGCCCGGATGCCGAGGTCGTGCCCTGGCTGGTCAAGGAGCGCGATGTCCACGGCTTCGGCACCGAATCGGTGGGCACCGACGCGGGCCAGGCGCAGCACCTGGACCCGCCCTACCCCTGCCACTACTACATGCACGGCAACAACCGCTACGGCCTGCAGTGCCTGACCAACCTGGACCAATTGCCGCCCACGGGCGCGGTGGTCTTCTCGGCCCCGCTCAAGATCCGCAGCGGTTCGGGCAGCCCCTTGCGCGTGCTCGCGCTGGCGCCCAAGGCCTGAAACCAAGACAACAAGGGGAAACCATGACGCAAACCCACGTCGCCCTGGTGACCGGCGGCAGCGCCGGCATCGGCGCCGAAATCTGCCGCAGCATGCTGGATGCCGGCTACGAAGTGATCTCCATGGCGCGCCGCGCCGCCGAGTTCAGCCATCCGCGCCTGCACAATATCCAGGTGGACCTGCTGGACGCCGAGGCCACCGCGCAGGCGGGCGCCGAGGCCGCGGCGAAGTTTCCCATCAGCCACGTCATCCACAACGCCGGCGTCATCTGGCCCAAGCTGCTGCCGGAGGTGACGCAGGAAGAGCTGCACGGCCTGACGCAGATCCACCTGGGCGCGGCCATCAGCCTGGTGCAGGCCGCCCTGCCGGGCATGCGCGAGCGGCAGTTCGGCCGCATCGTGCTGATGTCGTCCCGCGGCGCGCTGGGCCTGCCCACGCGCACCGCCTATTCGGCCACCAAGGCCGGCATGGTGGGCATGGCGCGCACCTGGTCGCTGGAGCTGGCGCCCTACGGCATCACCGTCAACGTGGTGGCGCCGGGCCCGATCCAGACGGACATGTTCTACGAGGTGATCGAGCCCGGCAGCGAACGCGAGAAGCAGTTGGCCGCCGGCATTCCGGTAAAGCGCCTGGGCCGCTCGGACGACGTGGCGCGCGCCGTCATGTTCTTCTCGGACCCGGCCAACAGCTTCGTCACCGGGCAGACCCTGTTCGTCTGCGGCGGCGCCAGCGTCAGCTCCATCACCATCTGAACGCGGCGGCGCTTCGGGTTTTGACGGATAGGTAAGCACTGCGACGAGGTCTACAGTGCTGAGCCTGCCGGCAGAAAGTTTAAGCAACAAGTAATTCCAGCAGTTCCCGTTTTCTCCGTTTTCCAGCCGCACTCCCACCCTGCTCCCTATCCGGAGGTTTTGCCATGCTGTCGAAGAAACTCCCCCTGGCCGCGGCCGCCGCGGTAGCCGCGTTGTTCGCCCTGCCCGCCCTGGCCCAGGTCAAGGTCGGCGTCGTCACCTCGTCCACCGGCCCCACGGCGCTGGTCGGCATTCCGCAGAAGAACACGGTGCCGCTCCTGCCCAAGAAGATCGGCGACCTGACCGTCGAATACATCTCGCTGGACGACGCCAGCGATTCGACCAACTCGGTCACGGCCTTCAAGAAACTGATCTCGGAGCAGAACGTGGATGCGCTGATCGGCCCGTCGGGCTCGCCCAACGCCATGGGCGTGATCCAGTTCGCGGCCGAGGCCGGCGTGCCGATGCTGGCGCCGGTGGGCACGGCCGCCGTCGTGCTGCCCATGAACGACCAGAAGAAGTGGGTGTTCAAGACCACGCAGAACGACGACATCATCGCCCGCGCGCTGGTCGACCATATGGCCAAGTCCGGCATCAAGACGGTGGGCTTCATCGGCTTGAACGATCCCTACGGCGAGAACTGGTACAAGGTCTTCTCCGGCCTGGCCGCCGAAAAAGGCATCAAGATCACCGCCAACGAACGCTATCTGCGCTTCGACAGCTCGGTCACGGGCCAGTCGCTGAAGATCCTGGCCGCCAAGCCGGACGCCGTGCTGGTGGCCGCGCCGGGCGCCGCCAGCGTGCTGCCGCAGACCACGCTGTACGACCAGGGCTACAAGGGCAAGTTCTACCAGACCCACGGCGCGGCCCTGCCCGACTTCCTGAAGCTGGGCGGCAAGAAGGTCGAGGGCACGGTGCTGGCCGCCAGCCTGATGCTGGTGCTGCCGGAAATGCCCGACAGCAATCCGTCCAAGAAGGTCGCGTCCGACTACATCGCCGCCTACGAAAAGCTAAACGGCTCCAAGCCGGCCACCTTCGGCGCCAACGTCTTCGACGCCGGCCTGCTGCTGGAACAGGCCGTGCCGCTGGCCGAGAAGGCGGGCAAGCCGGGCACCAAGGAATTCCGCAGCGCGCTGCGCGACGCGCTCGAACAGACCAAGGAGCTCGTCGGCACCCAGGGCGTCTACAACATGACGGCCGCCGACCATAGCGGTTTCGACGAACGCGGCCGCGAACTCATCACCGTCAAGGACGGCAACTGGACGCTGGTGAAGTAAAGCCCACCCCCGAAGCGCTGACGCGCTTCCCCCTCGAGGGGGCATGCCTGCGGACCGGCAGAGCCCGGATCCGCGATGGCGATGCCCCCCCGAAGCGCTGCGCGCCTCCCCCCAGGGGGCATGCCTGCGGACCGGCAAAGCCGGATCCGCGATGGCGATGCCCCCCCGAAGCGCTGCGCGCCTCCCCCCAGAGGGCATGCCTGCGGACCGGCAAAGCCGGATCCGCGGCATCCCGATGAGGTGGCGCTCATGCGGAGATGAGGTGTTTGCCATGTTTGTCTGTTCTATCCGGAAGTTCTGATGAATGCTCAGATTGCCCTGATTCTTGGGCAGGACGGCATCACCAACGGCGCCATCTATGCGCTGCTGGCCTTGTCCATCCTGCTTGTCTTTACCGTGACCCGCGTGCTGTTCATCCCCCAAGGAGAATTCGTAGCGTTCGGCGCGCTCACCATGGCCGCGCTGCAGGCCGGCAAGCCTGTCATGCTGGTGTGGCTGCTGTTCGCCTTCGCGGTGGCCGAGGCGGTTGCCGACCTGATGGCGCGACGCAAACGGCCCGGCCGCAACGGCGGCCTCTGGCGCATGGCGGCCAAGCTGGCCTATCCGCTGGTCCTGGCGGCGCTGTTCTATCGGCTGCCGCTGGCCCAGTTGCCGATGGCGGCGCAGGCGCTGCTGACGCTGCTGCTGGTCGTGCCGATGGGGCCGCAACTGTACCGCCTGTTCTACCAGCCCATCGCCTCCGCCTCGACCCTGGTGCTGCTGATCGTGTCCATCGCCGTGCACCTGGCGCTGGTCGGCCTGGGGCTGCTCGCCTTCGGCGCGGAAGGCGCCCGCACCGCGCCGTTCAGCGACGCCAGCCTCACGCTGGGACCGCTCAACGTGAACAGCCAGGCGCTGTGGGTGGTCGCGGTATCCGCGCTGCTCATCATCGTGCTCTACCAGTTCTTCGAACGCTCGATGTACGGCAAGGCGCTGCGCGCCGCCGCCTTCAACCGCCTGGGCGCCCGGCTGATGGGAATTTCCCCGGTTTTCGCGGGCAAGGCCACGTTCTTCCTGGCCGCGCTGATCGGCACGGTGTCGGGCATTCTCATCGCCCCCATCACCACCATGTATTTCGATTCGGGCTTCATGGTCAGCCTGAAGGGCTTCGTGGGCGCCATCATCGGTGGCCTGGTGAGCTATCCGCTGGCCGCGGCCGGCGCCATCCTGGTGGGCCTGATCGAAGCCTTTTCCTCGTTCTGGGCCAGCGCCTACAAAGAAATCATCGTGTTCACGCTGATCATCCCCGTGCTGCTCTGGCGTTCACTGAAAAGCCATCACGTCGAGGAAGAAGACGAATGAATCCGCGCCACATCCTCTACGCGTTCCTGGCGCTTCTGGTCCTGGCGCCCCTGGCCCTGCCGCCTTTCTACGTGACGCTGCTGAACTATATCGGCCTGTACGCCATGGTGGCGCTGGGCCTGGTGCTGCTGACCGGCGTGGGCGGGCTGACCAGCTTCGGACAGGCCGCCTTCGTGGGCGTGGGCGCCTACACGACGGCGCTGCTCACCACCCGCGCCGACACCCTGCCGTCGTGGCTGGCCTGGCTGGGCGCCTCGCCCTGGCTGACCCTGCTGGCGGGACTGGCGCTGACGCTGGCGATCGCCTACCTGCTGGGTGCGATCACCCTGAAACTGTCCGGCCACTTCCTGCCGCTGGGCACCATCGCCTGGGGCCTGTCGCTGTACTTCGTCTTCGGCTCGGTCGAAGGCCTGGGCGGCCATACCGGCATTCCGGACATTCCCCCCATCAGTCTTTTCGGCTGGCCGCTGACCCAGGGCGACAGCATCTATTACCTGATCTGGGCCTTCCTGCTCACGGCGGTGTGGTCCACGCAGAACCTGCTGGATTCGCGCGAGGGCCGGGCCATCCGCGCGCTCAAGGGCGGACGCGTGATGGCGGAGTCCATGGGCGTGGACACGGCCCGCTCGCGCATGGTGATCTTCATCATCGCGGCGCTGCAGGCCTGCGCCTCCGGCTGGCTGTACGCGCACATGCAGCGCTTCGTGAACCCCAACCCGTTCGGCCTGCAGATGGGCATCGAATACCTGTTCATGACCGTCATCGGCGGGGCGGGACAGGTGTGGGGCGCGCTGGTCGGCGCCGGCGTGTTCACCGTGCTCAAGCAATGGCTGCAGGACTGGATGCCCAGGCTGCTGGGGCAGACCGGCAATTTCGAGGTGATCGTCTTCGGCTTCGGCATGGTGCTGCTGCTGCACCGCGCCCGCAGCGGCCTGTGGCCCGTGCTGGCCCGCTGCGTGCCGCTCAAGAAACAGGTGCGCAAGCTGGACATGGATGCCGAGCCGTTGCCCCGCAAGCCCATGCCGCCGCGCGGCGAGGTGGTGCTCAAGGCCGTGGACGTGACGCGGAAGTTCGGCGGCCTGATCGCCAACAACGCCATGAACCTGGAAATCCGGGCGGGCGAGATCCTCGCCCTCATCGGCCCCAACGGCGCGGGCAAGAGCACGATGTTCAACCAGATCTCCGGCGTGGACACGCCGACCTCGGGCCAGGTCAAGCTGCTGGGCCAGTCGGTGGCCGGCGCGGGCGCGCGCCGGATCGCGCGGCTCGGCCTGTCGCGCACCTTCCAGCACGTGCGCCTACTGGGCCGCATGAGCGTGCTGGAAAACGTGGCCATCGGCGCGCACCTGCGCGGCCACCGCGGCGTGATGCCGGCCGCCTGGCGGCTGGACCGCGCGGAAGAGGCCCGCCTGCTGGCCGAGGCCGCGCGGCAGGTCGAACGCGTGGGCCTGGGCAGGCATCTGCACGACGAGGCCGGCTCCCTGGCCCTGGGCCAGCAGCGCATTCTGGAAATCGCGCGCGCGCTGGCGTCGGATCCCTGCATCCTGCTGCTCGACGAACCCGCGGCCGGACTGCGCTATCAGGAAAAGCGCGAGCTGGCGGACCTGCTGAAGAAGCTGCGCGCGGAAGGCATGGCCATCCTGCTGGTCGAACACGACATGGACTTCGTGATGGGACTGGTGGACCGCGTCGTGGTCATGGACTTCGGCGAGAAGATCGCCGAGGGCCTGCCCGCCGAGATCCAGCACAACCCCGCGGTGCTTGAAGCCTATCTGGGCGGAGTGGAATAAATGAGCGCGAAACTGCTGGAAGTGCGCGATCTGCGCGTGGCCTACGACAAGGTCGAGGCCGTCTCGGGCGTCAGCCTGGCGGTGGGCGAAGGCCAGATCGTCACCGTGATCGGCCCCAACGGCGCGGGCAAGACGACGCTGCTATCGGCCATCATGGGCGTGCTGCCGTCGAACGGCGAGATCGTCTTCGGCGGCAAGCGGCAGGAACATGCCGAAATCGAGGAGATGGTGGCCGCCGGCATGAATCTGGTGCCCGAAAAACGCGAGCTCTTCGCCGAGATGACGGTCGAGGACAACCTGATGCTGGGCGCATTCCACCGCTATCGCAACGGCGTGCGCGACCAGGACCAGACCCTGGCCGAGGTCTACGACCTGTTCCCCCGCCTGCAAGAGCGCCGCGTCCAATTGGCCGGCACCCTGTCCGGCGGCGAACGCCAGATGCTGGCGGTGGGCCGCGCGCTGATGGCCAAGCCCCGGCTGCTGATGCTGGACGAACCCAGCCTGGGCCTGGCGCCGCGCATCGTGCGCGAAGTGTTCCGCATCGTGGCGCGGCTGCGGGAAATGGGCGTGTCCATCCTGCTGATAGAACAGAACGCCCGCGCCGCGCTGCAGGTGGCGGACTACGCCTATGTGCTGGAGACCGGAACGGTCACGCTGGAAGGGCCCGCCGCGCAAGTCGCGGAGGATCCGCGGGTGGTGGAAGTGTATCTGGGGCTGGGGCATGGAGCCCATACTGGCTAGGTGCCGGGTGTCTGACACCCGTACGAGAGGCTGTCGGGAGTCCGTGGTTCAAGTGTCTGACACCCGTACGAGAAGCCGTCACGAATCTGGAACGGCCTTCCCGGGTGTCTGACACCGCCCATAAGATTCGGCTGGTGTCAGACACCCGGGATGATTTGCTTGGGTTTGGCGGGCAGTCTCTTTCGGGTGTCAGACACACAGGGTATTTGGATGGTGTCAGACACACAGAGTATCAGGCTACCCCCCTCCTCCGATCCCGCCTATACAACGCATACCCCAGCGGCCACATCGCGGCCACCATGAATTTGGCGATGGGGTTGCTGAGGCGGTAGGCCTGGACGGCGGTGGGGACGCCGGAGTGCTTGAGGTGCAGGCGGAAGCGCGTGTAGCGCGCGGCGGCCATGATGAATTCGCGCGGGCGGTAGCGGAAGAACTCCAGGTGGTGCTGCAGCATGTCCCAGGCCAGCAGGTACAGGCCCTGGGCGTTGTTGGCGGCGGAGACCGCTCCCTGGCTGAGGCCGCCGGGCGTGTCGTGGTAGATGCGCACGACGCGGTTGATGAAGCGGCTCAGGTAGCCGGCGCGCGCGATCGCCCACCACACCAGGCTTTCCGGCACGAAGCCCGCCACGTCCTCGGGAAAGGGGAAGGTCCTGAGGATATCGGTACGCATACAGCCGAATTTCTCGCCCTTGACGCGGTAGCGGAAATAAACGTCGACCGCCGTGCTGTCGAACACGTCCTGCGGATAGCGGTCGCCCACGATGCTGCCGTCGGGACGCGCGCACAGGCCCGTGACGGCGACATACGAGTCGCGGCGCGCGGGCGGGATGCCTTCCCAGGCTTCCTTGAAGATGGCCAGCGCATCGGGCGGCATTTCGTCGTCGCTGTCGAGCGCGACGATCAGCGTGCCGCGCGCTTCGCGCACGCCGCGGTTGAAAGCGGTTTTCTTGTGCTGGTTGTTCTGCCAGAAATAGCGGATGGGAAAATCGGCGCGAGCCTGCCAACCCAGGATGGATTCGTGGGTATTGTCGGTGGAACCGTCGTCCACCACGACCCATTCGAATCCCCGGAAAGTCTGCCGGGAGAGGGACTCATACACCCGGTGCAGCGTGCCCGCCCGGTTATAGGTGGGCGTCAGAACGGTAAAAAATGTTGGCGTGTCGGTCATGCCCACTGTGCCCCTTTGCGATTCCTCATGCAACCGCTGCGGTCTTGGTTTTTATGCATTCGCCTGAAGTGTAGGGGGATATGCCGGCCCAGACCGAGGCCGCGGCATTCGAATTTGCAATCAAATCTGACAAAAATAGCCTTATTCGCGGCCTTCGCACGCCTGGCGTGCTTTGGACGGCTCACGGTAGTGGCGTAAACTCGGGCGGCCAAATTCGGAACGCCTATGGAAGCCTCGACCGTCCAGCTCAATGACATTGCCTTGTTCGTGGAGGTTGCCAAGCGCAAGAGCTTCAGCCTGGCGGCGCGCGCGCTGAACATGCCCACGTCGACGCTGTCGCGCCGCATCAACGAGCTGGAGCGCGCCATCGGGCTGCGGCTGATCAACCGCAACACGCGCCGGCTGGACCTCACCGAAGCGGGCGCGGCCTACATGAGCCGCTGCCAGGGCCTGATCGACGAGGCCCGCCTGGCGCACGAACAGCTACAGATGCTGTCGGGCGGTCCCTCCGGCAACCTGCGCGTGTCCATGCCCTACAGCCTGGCGATGTGGCTGCTGCCCGAAACCATCAATGACTTCACGGAACGCTATCCCGAAGTGGAGTGCGAGTTCGACCTGAGCATGATGACGGCGTCCGACGCGCAAGGCACGCCGTTCGACGTGGTGCTGCGCTTTGGCCGCGACTCGGACCATCCGCTGGCGGCGGCGGATGTCGGCAATGGCGGCGCGACGCCCAGCGGCGCCGTGGTGCAGGAACTGGTGCCCCTGGACAACTACCTGTATGCATCGGACCGCTATCTGGAACGCTACGGCGAACCCAAAACGCCGGGCGACCTGACGCAGCACCAGTGCCTGCGCACCACCATCGACGACGCGCACTCGCATTGGACGCTGCACCAGGGCGCGGTCAGCGAACGCGTGCCGGTCGCCGGCCATCTGGCGGCCAACAACATGAGCATCGCGGGCACGCTGGCGGGCCTGGACCTGGCGATCACGCGCATGCCGCATTGCCTGGCCCTGGAGCCCATCATCAAGCGCAATTCGCTGAAGCGCGTGCTGCCGGGCTGGTCGGTGGACCCGATCTCGATCTACGTGGTGTACCCGTCCAGCATCCAGCCGGCCAAGACCCGGGCCTTCATGGATTTCATCCTGCCCAAGCTGGGACCGCCGCAGGAAGGTTGATTTGTGTCTGGCATGTGTATCGTCTCCGGCCAGGTGTCAGACACCCCATGAGACGCCGGTCCATGTCGACGCTGCGTGGCCGGGTGTCTGACACCGATCTGCCTTTGACGGGTGTCAGACACCCATGGCACTACCTTAAGCGCGTTTCTTGGATTTTGAGCCGTGCAATGGGACGTGGCTCCATCAAGAGGGGCAAGGGTCGCGGCCTTCGTTTTTTGGCATGCGGCTCGACCCTTCCCGGACGGTGAGGCAACT
>Ga0222420_100152_pt1 | contig 108343 bp, 103 predicted proteins | sample 3A2ome_FD_182470 | JGI IMG/M metagenome (GOLD analysis project Ga0222420, IMG submission 182470) | Enriched microbial communities from leaf-cutter ant dump, University of Wisconsin, Madison, United States - 3A200A (version 2) | ecosystem: Environmental > Terrestrial > Nest > Insects nest > Nest...
GTGGCGCACGACCCGACCCAGCTCAACCGCCAGGGACCGGACACCGGCCCGCAGTATCGCTCCGCGGTCTTTCCCGCCGACGACGGCCAGCGCAAGGTGGCCGAGGCCTACATCGCCCAATTGAACCAGACCGGCGCCTACGCCAAGCCGCTGGCCACCGCCGTCGAGCCGCCGTCGGCGTTCTACCCTGCCGAGGACTACCACCAGGACTACCTGGTGCGTCATCCCTACAGCATGTACATCATGGTGAACGACGTTCCCAAGGTCGAAAACCTGGCCAAGACCTTCCCCGACCGCTACCGCGACAAGCCGGTGCTGGTCCGCCCTTAGCGTCCTGCCGGACGCGGCGGCGCGTCAGCGCCGCGCGCGGACCTGTCCGGGCGACACGCCGAACCGGCGCCGGAACGCGGTGGCGAAATTGGCGGCGCTGTTGTAGCCGGCAAGCTCTGCCGCCTGCATGACGCTGACGCCGTCGCGCTCCAGCGCCAGCCGGGCGCGCGCCAGCCTGCCATCGCGCAGGTACTGGGCCACGGTGGTGCCCCACATGGCCCGGAAGTGGCGCTGCAGCGTATTGACGCTGACGCAGGCCCTGGCCGCGATCTCCGCCAGCGACAAGGCGTCCGCGCCGCCGTTGTCCAGCAATTCCCTCAAGGCCATCATGCGGTGGCGGTCCCGCGGGCTCAAGGGCTGCGTCGCCTCGGGCGCCGCGCGATGCGCGTGCATCAGCGCCTCCACCACGATGTCCAGGGCGCGCGACTCCTGGTACAGGCGCCACAGCGACGGCGGCATCACGGGTGGACTCAGCATCTGCCCGGCCGCGGCGATCGCCTGGCCCGACGCCCGCCAGGTCTGCAAGGCCATGTGGCGCTGCGCGAAAGCGCGCAACGGCTGTCCGCCTTCGCAACGCAAGTGGCGATCCAGCCACTGCTGCTGCAGCGTGAGCATTACCGTGCGTTCGATGTCGCCCCGGCACGATTCGCGCAGGAAGGGATAAGGCTCGCGCACGGACAGCGCCACGCCCAGTACGCTGCCATCCGTGCCAGGCCCCAGGCTGAGGCGGCGTTCGCCCAGCGTCACGTTCACCCGGCCGCCGACCACCAGCGCCAGGTGCAGGCCGGGCCGCAGCATGGCGCGCACGCTCGCGCCCTGCAGGTCGCGCACGTCCAGCCGGCGCAGCACCAGGCCCGGCGCCAATTCCGTCAGGTCGACCCACCCTTCCATGAAGGCTTGCGCGCGCCTGCGCGCCGCGCCGGCGGGATCGTAGCGCCTGGCGCGCTGCGCGGACCAGGAGGCTATCGAGGCGGCGCGGCGAACCCCGCCCATGTCCGATTCCGACGGATTGGCGATGCCGCAAAGCTTTGTGGTGCCGGCGCAAACCCCAGCGCGTTCTCCCGCTGACATAATCCTGACTGCCATTAAATAGTAATCGTTCTCAATTAAATCACGCACTTCCGGTTTCGGGTTGCGGGCCGGCCGGGAGCGTTGTGAAAACGCCACCGCGCCTCGTCGGCCACGCCCCGCCGGCCGCACCTCGCCGGCCGCACCTCGCCGGCCCGAACCGCGTGCTGTCCATGGAGAAAACCCCGTGCCGTCCCTGCCCAAGCCTTCCCTGAACTACGCCGCGGCCGCCGTGCTCTGCAGCCTGTATGCCGCCGGCGCCGCCGCGCAGCAGGATACGTCCCACATCAAGGAACTCCCCACCGTACAGGTGCTGGGCACCGCGGAAGAGGAAGTCAAGGAAGCGCTGGGCGTTTCCGTGATCACCGCCGACGAGATCGCCCGCCGCCCGCCCACCAACGACCTGTCCGACATCATCCGCCGCGAGCCGGGCGTGAACCTCACCGGCAACAGCGCCAGCGGCTCGCGCGGCAACAACCGCCAGGTCGACATCCGCGGCATGGGTCCGGAGAACACCCTGATCCTGATCGACGGCAAGCCCGCCACTTCGCGCAACGCCATCCGCTACGGCTGGAGCGGCGACCGCGACACGCGCGGCGACACCAACTGGGTGCCCGCCGAGGAAGTCGAGCGCATCGAGGTGCTGCGCGGGCCCGCCGCCGCGCGCTACGGCTCGGGCGCCATGGGCGGCGTGGTGAACATCATCACCAAGCGCCCCACGGACAAGCTGAGCGGATCGCTCACCTACTATCTGAACCAGCCCGAGAGCGGCGACGAAGGCAACACCAACCGGGTCGGCATCCGCCTGAGCGGCCCCATCAGCGACACGCTGAGCTTCCGCCTCTACGGCAACTACAACAAGACCAACCCCGATTCCCGCAACATCAACGCCGACCGCTCGCTGCTCAATGCCGACGGCCTGGCCGAATCCGCCGGCCGCGAAGGCGTGATCAACCAGGACCTGAACACCGTCTTCTCATGGCGCCCCGACAACCGCAACACGATCGACCTGGAGGCCGCATTCAGCCGCCAGGGCAATCTGTACGCGGGCGACACGATGCTCAACTCCACCTCGGAGTTCACCGACAGTCTGTACGGCAAGGAAACCAACGTGCTCTACCGCGACAGCATCGCGTTGACGCACCGCGGCACCTGGGACTGGGGCACCTCGCGCGCCTCCATGGGCTACGACTACACCCGCAACGCGCGCCAGAACGAAGGCCTGGCCGGCGGCGGCGAAGGCAGCCCGATAGACCAGGGCTGGGCCACTTCCCGGCTGAAGAACTGGCGCGCCGCCGGCGAGGTCAACGTCCCGTTCAAGCTGGGCTTCGAGCAGGTCGCGACGGTGGGCGTCGAATGGCTGCGCGAATCCCTGGACGATCCCGCCAGCCTGCGCCAAACCTACTCAGGCGGCGTCATCGACGGCGTGGCCACCGGCGACCGCGATCCCAAGACCACCCAGAACAGCTATGCGCTGTTCGTCGAGGACAATATCGAGGCCGGCGAGCGCACTACCCTGACCCCGGGCGTGCGTTTCGACCACAACGAGAAATTCGGCAACAATTGGAGCCCCAGCCTGAACGCCGCCTACAAGGTCACCGAGGCGTTCAGGATCAAAGGCGGCATCGCGCGGGCGTACAAGGCGCCCAACCTGTACCAATCGAACCCGAACTACCTGATGTACAGCCGCGGCTTCGGCTGCCTGTCGTCGCAGGTCAACCTGAACGGCTGCTACCTGGTCGGAGACGAGAACCTGTCTCCCGAGACCAGCGTCAACAAGGAGATCGGCTTCGAGTACGACCCGGGTAGCTGGCGCATGAGCGCGGCCTATTTCCGCAACGACTACAAGAACAAGATCGTCGCCGGCACCGATATCGCCTACCGGCTGGCCAACGGCGCGCGGGTGCTGAAATGGAGCAACTCGGGCAAGGCCGTGGTCGAGGGGCTGGAAGGCAATCTCTTCATCCCGCTGGCGCCGGCCCTGGACTGGAACACCAATTTCACCTACATGATCCAGAGCGAAAGCAAGGACGACGGCCAGCCGCTGAGCATCATCCCCAAGTACACGATCAATTCCACGCTGGACTGGTTCGCCACCGAGAAGCTCTCGTTCCAGGCCAATCTGACCTATTACGGCAAGCAGGAAGCGCCGACCCTGAACCCGCGCCGCGGCGAGACCATCACCGGCGAGGGACTGCAAAGCGTGAGTCCCTATGCGCTGGTCGGCATCAGCACGGGCTACGAGGTCAACAAGAACCTGCGGTTCCGGGTCGGCATCAGCAACCTGCTGGACAAGAAGCTCTACCGCGAAGGCAACGCGGGCGAGGCCGGCGCCGCCACCTACAACGAACCCGGCCGCGCGTACTACGCGACGGTCACGGCGTCGTTCTGAAGAGCGGCAGCCCCCAGAGGGGCTGCAGGCTCCGTAGCGTGCGCCGCGCGGGGGCCCCTTTTTCCGCCGGGCCGCCCCAAGGAAAAAGCGCCCCCCTCGGGGGGCAGCAAGCTCCGAAGGAGCGCGGCGTGGGGGCCCCTTTTCCGCCGGGCCGCCCCAAGGAAAAAGCGCCCCCTCGGGGGGCAGCAAGCTCCGAAGGAGCGCGGCGTGGGGGCCCCTTTTCCGCCGGGCCGCCCCAAGGAAAAAGCGCCCCCCTCGGGGGGCAGCAAGCTCCGAAGGAGCGCGGCGTGGGGGGCCCTTTTTCCGCCGGGCCGCCCCAAGGAAAAAGCGCCCCCTCGGGGGGCAGCAAGCTCCGAAGGAGCGCGGCGCGGGGGCCCCAATCAGTGGCCCGTTGAGTCTCCCTGGCGGCTGGCCTCGAACAGGAACCAGGTGCGCCGCTCGGTCTCGTCGATCCAGTTCTCGATCAGGCTGGAACTTGCGATGTCGCGGTGCTCGTCGGTGATGTTGTGGGCCTCGCGCAGGGCCGCGGCCAGCGCCTTGTTGTCCTCGCGCAGTTCCGCCAGCATGTCCAGCGGCTGCACGTAGTCCGCGTCGTTGTCCGCGACGCGCTGCGAGCGCGCGATATGTCCGATCGAACGCAGCGTCGTCCCGCCGATCTTGCGGATGCGTTCCGCGATGGGATCCGTCATGGCGAATAGCTGGTCGCCCTGCTCGTCCAGCAGCAGGTGGTAGTCGCGGAAATGCGGCCCGCTGACGTGCCAGTGGAAATTCTTGGTCTTGAGATACAGCGCGAACACGTCGGCGAGTATCTGGTTCAGCGCGGCGGAGATGTCGCGCGTCGCCGGCGCCTCCAGGTCGGTCGGCGTCGCCAGCGGGCGCTTGCGCCGCTCTTTCAACACCTTGGTGGTCTTCTCATCCAGTTTCTTGGCCATGGGTCGCAACTCCTAGGAATGATCAGGGGGTGACGCGGGCGCGGCGCAGGATATGCCGCGCCGCGATTACCTAGGGTAATTCCGCTTGCGCGCTTTGCCAATGGCCCGAAGGAGTATGCTGCGCCGCTTCTCAGCAGCCGGGTTCACTCATCGCCATGCGCGGCAATCCCGACGCCTGCAAGACCTCGGCCATCGCCCTCTATGCCCTGCTGTCGGGCGGCGCGAGCCCGGCCAGGGATCACTTGCCGCGCTTGACCATCGCCAGGATGGTTTCCCGCAATTCGTCGCGGGCCTGCTGTTCGCTGATGTCCCCGGCCACGGCGGCATGCGACAAGGCGTCGGCCGCGCCCAGCATGGCCCACAGGCCGGCCGGCGGCACGCCCCGCGGGCCGGCAAAGGGCGCCAGGACCTGCTGGCACTTCCCGATGAAGGCCTGCTGGTACTGGCGCTTGACCGCGGCCAGTTCCGGCGAACCGCTGAGCGCCGCCAGCACCTCGGGAATCTCGCGTCCCTGGGTCAGCACGCATTCGACGTAGCTTGCGGCAATGACGCCGGCCTTGTCCTTCAGCGTGGCTTTGCTGGCGGCGATCGCGGCGTCGATGATGGCCGTCTGCCGCGCGTCGAAATCCTGGTAGAGCGCGGCCAGCAGCCCGTTGCGCGTGCCGAAATGGTCGTAGACCACCGGCTTGGTGACGCCGGCCTCCTCGGCCAGCCGCCCCAGGGTCAGCGCGTCCGTGCCCTCCGCGCCTATCAGTTTCCATGACACGTCCAGCAACTGGCGCAGGCGCTCGTCCCTGGACAGGCGGCGGCGCGGGGAATCCTTGGGCGTGGGGGAGCTTTCTCGGGTACTTGACATCGCTATATACCAAAGGTAACTTACCAACCGTAAGTTACCTTAAGTATATTAAATCGTGGCCCGGTGGGCAATCGGGCTCGCGTCCACCTAGGACATCCGGCCATGAACACCCACGCGCTTTCCATTCCGCAGCCCGCCAGCCGCAAGGCATGGCTGGGTTTCCTCGCCGTCCTCGCCCTGGTCCTGCTCGTGGCGATGGACGGCTCCGTACTCTATCTGGCGATGCCGCGCGTCACGGCCGCGCTGCTGCCGACCGCGGACCAGGCGCTCTGGATCCTCGACATTTACGGCTTCGTCGTCGGCTCTCTCTTGATCGCCTTCGGCAATATCGGCGACCGCTACGGACGCCTGCGGCTCATCATGGCCGGGGCCGTCGTCTTCGGGCTCGGCTCCCTGGGGGTGGCCTACTCCGCCACGCCCGGCAGCATGATAGGTTTCCGCGCCCTCATGGGCCTGGGCGGCGCCACGCTGCTGCCCTCGGGCCTGGCCATCGTCAGTTCCCTGTTTCCCGATCCGCGGCAGCGGGCGCAGGCCATCGGCATCTTCGCCGCGACGTTCGCGGCGGGCTTCGCCATCGGGCCCATCATCGGCGGGCTGCTGCTGCAGCGCTACGACTGGGGCGCGGTGTTTCTCATCAACGTGCCGGTCGTGCTGCTTTTCCTGCTGGCCGCGCCGGCGCTGCTGCGCGAAGTCCGCGCGACCCGCCATGGCCGCATCGACGTTCCCAGCCTGCTGCTGTCCTTTGCCGGCATCCTGCTGTTCACCTACTCGATCAAGAGCGCGGCGGCCGCCGGCTTTACGCTGCCTCAGTCCATCGCGGGAGCCGCCGGCGTCCTGGCGCTGGCGGCGTTCCTGCGCCGGCAGACGAAGATCGCGTTTCCCCTGCTGGACCTCGACCTGTTCAAGGACCGCATCTTTTCCATCGCCATCCTGACCGGCCTGCTGTCGCTGGTGGTCTGGTCGGCTGCCGGCTACCTGTCCGGCATCTACCTGCAATCGGTGCTGGGCCACGAGGTGCTCACGGCGGCCCTGCTGGCCTTGCCGGGGGCCGCCGTGCTCACCGCCACCTGCGTCGGGACCAGCCGCATTGTCGAACGGATCGGGCGCAAGGCCGCCCTGGTGACCACGCACGGGCTGATCGGCCTGGGCGTGCTGCTCCTGCTGTTCACCACCGCCGAGGCGGGCGCCGCCGCCTACGTCGCATCCACGCTGATCGCGGGCGTCGGTTACGGCCTGTCCTTCAGCCTGGTGGCCGAAGTCGCCGTGTCGGCGGTGCCGGGCGAACGCGCCGGGGCCGCCGGCTCGATTGCCGAGACCAGCAACGAAATCGGCAACGCCCTGGGCATCACCCTGCTGGGATCGGTGGCGGCGCTGGTGTTCCGTCTGTCGGGACCGGGCCTGGCGGGCACGCTGGACGAAACCCTGGCCCATCCCGGCATCGCGCAGGCCGCCGCCCTGCAGGCCAGGCAGGCGTTCCTGTCCGGGCTGCACGTGGCGGTGGGCGCGGGCGGGCTGCTGATGCTGCTGGTGGGGCTGGCGGCCTGGATCTGGCTGCCGCGCAAGCTGCCGGATTGAACCGGAAGCCGGGGCCGCGCCCAAATTGAAAAAGGCCCCGCTTGCGCGAGGCCCTGGCGTCAGCAGCAGCCGATGCGTTTCCTTCCGCCGTAGCGCGCGTCCTGGCGCTCCCGGAAGAATTCCTCGTAGCTCATCGGCTCCTGGTCGGGGTGCGTGCGCCGCACGTGCTCGACATACGTTTCGTAGTCGGGCACGCCCACCATCAGCCGGAGCGTCTGCCCCAGGTAGCGGCCGGCAGCGCCGGCCGCGGAACTCATGTTGGAAAACAGCATGCGGCGTCTCCTTTCAGCGATCAGTCCGCACCGGCCGCAGCCGCGGCGGGCAGCGTTTCGTACGGGGTTTCGCGGGCGGTGGGCTTGTTCTCGTTGCGCGCGCGCTGCACCGAACGCAGGCCGAACACCACGATGCTAACCACCACGAAGATGAAGATCGCGCACAGGCCGGCGTTGATGTAGTCGTTCAGCACCACGCGCGACATTTCGCCCAGCGATTTGGCCGGCGCGAGGACCTTGCCCTCGGCGATCGCCGCGTTGTACTTGTCGGCGTGCGCCAGGAAGCTCACGCGCGGGTCGGCGTGGAACAGCTTCTGCCAGCCGGCCGTCAGCGTGCATGCCAGCAGCCACAGGGTAGGCAGCACCGTCACCCAGGCGTAGCGGTCGCGCTTCATCTTGAACAGCACCACGGTGCCCAGGGTCAGCGCGATCGCGGCCAGCATCTGGTTGGCGATGCCGAACAGCGGCCACAGCGTGTTGATGCCGCCCAGCGGATCCACCACGCCCTGATACAGGAAGTAGCCCCAGGCCGCCACGCACAGGGCGGTGGCGATCAGGTTGGCGGGCAGCGAATCCGTGCGCTTGAGCGACGGCGCGAAGGTGCCCAGCAGGTCCTGCAGCATGAAGCGGCCCGCGCGAGTGCCGGCGTCGACAGCGGTCAGGATGAAGAGCGCTTCGAACAGGATGGCGAAGTGGTACCAGAAGGCCATCATGCCCGGGCCGCCGATGGCCTGGTGCAGGATGTGCGCCATGCCGACCGCCAGCGTGGGCGCGCCGCCCGCGCGGGAGATGATGGTGCTCTCGCCCACGTCCTTGGCCGTCTGGATCAGGTCGGCCGGCGTCACCACGAAGCCCCAGCTCGACACCACCTGGGCGACGTTCTCCGGGGTCGTGCCGATGACGGCGGCCGGGCTGTTCATGGCGTAGTAGATGCCCGGCTCGATCACGCAAGCCGCCACCAGCGCCATGATGGCCACGAACGATTCCATCAGCATGCCGCCATAGCCGATATAGCGGGCCTGGGTTTCGTTCTCGATCAGCTTGGGCGTCGTGCCCGAGGAGATCAGGGCGTGGAAGCCCGACACGGCGCCGCAGGCGATGGTGATGAAGAGGAACGGGAACAGGTTGCCGGACCACACCGGGCCGGTGCCGTCGACGAACTGCGTCAGCGCGGGCATTTTCAGCTCGGGCGCCACGACCACGATGCCGATGGCCAGACCCACGATGGTGCCGATCTTCAGGAAGGTCGACAGGTAGTCGCGCGGCGCCAGCAGCAGCCATACCGGCAGCACCGATGCGATGAAGCCGTAGACGATCAGGATCCAGGTCAGGCCCTTGCCGTCGAAGTCGAACATCGGGCCGATCACCGGATGCGCGGCCACGTCCTGGCCGAAGGTGATGGCGGCCATCAGGCCCAGGAAGCCGATGATGGAGACCTCGCCGATCTTGCCCGGACGGATGTAGCGCAGGTACACGCCCATGAAGAGCGCAATGGGAATGGTGGCGGCCACCGTGAAGGTGCCCCAGGGCGAATGCGTCAGCGCCTTCACCACGATCAGCGCCAGCACGGCCAGGATGATCACCATGATCATGAACGCGCCGAACAGCGCGATCACGCCCGGGACCTTGCCCAGTTCGGACTTGACCAGGTCGCCCAGCGAGCGGCCGTCGCGGCGGGTCGAGATGAACAGGATGGTGAAGTCCTGCACGGCGCCGGCGAACACCACGCCCGCCAGGATCCACAGCATGCCCGGCAGATAGCCCATCTGCGCGGCCAGCACCGGGCCCACCAGGGGGCCGGCGCCGGCAATGGCGGCGAAGTGGTGGCCGAACAGCACGTGCTTGTTGGTGGGCACGTAATCCAGGCCGTCGTTGTACTTCCATGCCGGCGTCATGCGCGTGGGGTCCAGCATGAAGACCTTGTTGGCGATGAATCGGCTGTAGTACCGATAGGCGATCAAATACACGCAGACGGCGGCAATCACCACCCATAGCGCGTTGATGGTCTCCCCTCTGGCAAGCGCCACGGTGCCCAGCGCGAACGCGCCCAGTACCGCAACCGCCAGCCAGACCAGGTGCTGACCCAGTCCCTTACTGCTGGTTTGCATAAGTGCTCCTCTTGCCTCCCGCCATGCTTGTGGCGTGCGCCATGTGCTTGGCGTGGAAACGTTTTTATCGTCCCGCGGAAGGCAGACTCATTGTTGTGGGGTGGTGGACGCGCGCGTCCACGCTGCGCCTTGTCGACGCGGACGCTAGTATTTCGTTTTGCCCCGGCAGCAACAAGCGCGAAACTACGCAAGTTGGCTACGTGTTAGTACGCAATGCGCCGCAGCATAAATTCCCGAAAAACGTAAAATCCGCGGACATCCCTGCAAGATTTCATCGGCAACTCGCAAAATGATGCGTCGCAACAAGCCACTCCGCGCTGATACAAATCCCCTATGAAGCTGCGCCTCAAAATCCTGCTGCTGGCCGCGGTCCCCCTGCTGGTGGCCCTGGCCGCCATCACGGTGGCGGTCTACGTGCAGGGCCTGCAACTGGCGCAGCGCGAAAAACAGGTGGTGGAAAACGCCTGGCTGGCCAGCAAGGAAGGCGAGCTGCGCCATTACGTCAGCCTGGCCTACAGCGCCATCGCCCCGCTGCAGGCTTCGGCCGACGACGACGCCACCCGCCAGCGCGCGCTGGACCTGCTGGCGCAGATGGAATTCGGGCACGACGGCTACTTTTTCGTCTACGACCTGAAGGGCAGGAACCTGATGCATCCCCGCCAGCCCGAACTGGTGGGCCAGGATCTCTGGGAACTGCGCGACACCAAGGGCCAGCCCGTCATCCAGAACCTGCTGACGGCCGCCCGGCGCGGCGGCGAGCAGGGCGAGGCCGTGCACTATCTGTGGGAAAAGCCCTCCACTCACCAGACCGAGGAAAAGCTGGGCTATGTGGTCGTGCTGGAACGCTGGGGCTGGATGCTGGGCACGGGCATCTACCTGGACGACGTGGAACATGCGCTGGAGCGCATCGACGCCGCGGCGCAGGCCAACATCCGCAAGATGTTCGCCTGGGTCGCCGGCATCGCCGTGGTATCCATCCTGGGCGTGGCCGCCTGCGGCCTGGCCCTGAACATCAGCGACCACCGCCAGTCCGACGCCAAGCTGCGCCTGATGGCCCGGCAACTGGTGCGCTCGCAGGAAGACGAGCGCGCCCGCCTCTCGCGGGAACTGCACGACGGCATCAGCCAGGTGCTGGTATCCATCAAGCTATCGCTGGAAGCCGCCCGCGAACGGCTGCGGCAGGCGCTGCCCGCCGACCCGCGGACGCTGGCCCATATCGACACCCCGCTGGGCGGCGCGCTCGACCGGCTGAACACCGCCGTGGGCGAAGTCCGGCGCATTTCGCACAATCTCCGCCCCACGCTACTGGACGACCTGGGCCTGCCCGCGGCGCTGGAACACCTGGGCCGGGAGTTCGCCATTCCCAGCTCCGACGGCGCGCCGCCGCTGGCCGTGCGCCTGCGCACCACGGGGCAGCCGGTCAAGCTGCCCGAGGCCTACGCCACCGCGCTGTTCCGGGTGACGCAGGAAGCCCTGACCAACGTCATCCGCCATGCCGGCGCCACCCGCGCCGACATGACGCTGGCCTACTCCTCCCGCGACCTGCGCCTGACCATCGCGGACGACGGCCGCGGCTTCGACTACGACGAGGTGCAGCAGGATCCCCGGCGCGGCATCGGCCTGCGCAACATGCGCGAACGCATGAATGCGCTATCGGGTAACCTGACCTTCCACTCCACCGCGCAAGGCACGATCCTGCAGGCCTGGCTGCCCTTGCCGGCCGCCGCCCTTCCCGCGAGTTCCCAAGCATGACCGACAAACCCGACGCCATCCGACTCCTGCTGATCGACGACCATCCCCTGGTGCGGGACGGATTGCGCCTGCGCCTGGAAACCGTGCCCCAGTTGCGGGTGGTGGGCGAAGCCGGCAACGCCGCCGCCGCCCTGGCCTTCCTGGCCGGCTGCGCGGCCGAGGATCCGCAGGGCGGCACCCTGCCCCACCTGGCGCTGATGGACCTGAACATGCCCGGCGTGGGCGGGCTGGACCTGGCCGCCCAATTGCACGAACGCTATCCCCAGATCGCCGTGCTGGTCCTGTCCATGCACGACAACCCGGAATACATGGTCCAGGCGGTCAAGGCGGGCGCCCGCGGCTACCTGTTGAAGGACGAGCCGGCCCAGGAGATCGTGACGGCCATCGATGCCGTAATGGCCGGCCGCAGCTATTTCAGCGCCGCCGTGGCCTTGCGGCTGTCGCAGGCCAGCGCCCCGGCCACGCTGCTGACCCAGCGCGAACGCGACGTGCTGCGCCATATCGCCAGCGGCCACGCCAACAAGCAGATCGCCCAGGCGCTGGGCCTGTCGGTACGGACGGTCGAGACCCACCGCCTCAATATCAAGCGCAAGCTGGGGATAGACGGGCAGGCGGAGCTGATCAAGTACGCCGTGGAAAACCGCGGAATGTGAAGTGGGAGCCCCCACGCCGCGCAAGCTACGCTTGCTTGCGCCCCCCGAGGGGGCGGCCCCACCTTGGGGCGGCCCGGCGGTGGGGCGAGCCCCCACGCCGCGCAAGCTACGCTTGCTTGCTGCCCCCCGCGAGGGGGCGGTCCCACCTTGGGGCAGCCCGGCGGTGGGGCGAGCCCCCACGCCGCACACGCTGCGCGCGCTTGCTGCCCTCAAGAGTGCGGTCCCACCTTGGGGCAGCCCGGCGGTGGGGCGAGCCCCCACGCCGCGTGTTGCCGCCTGAGGTAGACTTGCGTCAAAACGCGACAGCAAATCACCGCCCCGAGCGCGCAGCCCCTGGAGTCCCCCATGTCATTGGAAAAGCACTACACCGCCATTCTCGAACAACTGGGGGAGGATCCGTCCCGCGAAGGGCTGGCCGACACGCCGGCCCGCGCGGCCAAGGCCATGCGGCATCTGTGCCGCGGGTACGGGCAGAACCTGGACGAGATCGTCAACGGCGCGCTTTTCACCTCGGACACGCGTGAAATCGTCCTGGTTAAGAACATCGAGCTGTACTCGCTGTGCGAACACCACATGCTGCCGTTCATCGGCAAGGCGCACGTGGCCTACCTGCCCAACGGCAAGGTCCTGGGCCTGTCCAAGGTGGCGCGCATCGTCGAAATGTACGCGCGCCGCCTGCAGATCCAGGAAAACCTCAGCCGCCAGGTGGCCGAGGCCGTCCAGTCCGTCACCGGCGCCGCCGGCGTGGCCGTGGTCATCGAGGCCCAGCACATGTGCATGATGATGCGCGGCGTCGAAAAACAGAATTCGTCCATGGTGACCTCGGTCATGCTGGGCGAATTCCACGACAACCCCTCGACCCGCGCCGAGTTCCTCAGCCTCATCCGATAGCACGACCCCCGTCCCTTTTTCATGGAGGGTGTCTGACACCCTTGCCGCAGCCGTGCATGCCGACTGCCGTCTCGCCAGGGTGTCAGACACCTGGTCGCGATCCGATCCAGACTGCGTGGCGTGTCGCTGAAAGGCGCTGGCGCTGCATGGGAGGGTGTCTGACACCCTTGCCGCAGCCGTGCATACCGACTGCCGTCTCGCCAGGGTGTCAGACACCTGGCCGCGATCCGATCCAGACCGCGTGACGTGTCGCTGAAAGGCGCTGGCGCTGCATGGGAGGGTGTCTGACACCTGGCCGGCCGCTGGGCCGCTCCAAGGCGGGGCAACTCCCTCGGCGGGCAGCCAGCACGCATAGCGTGCGCGGCATGGCGGCGATACCACTTGGCTCCTACTGATCCCGGTATCTGGACCTAGCGTTCTTGTCCCATACGGGCAAACTGATCACCAGCATACCGGTCGCGCCGGAGCGCGGCCGTTTCCTCCCGGAGATCACCATGAACGCGATATACCGCCTCATCCGCCGCTGCACCCTGGCCGGCCTGGCCGCCGCGCTGCTGGCCGCTCCCGCCTATGCCCAGACCAAGCTGGTCGTCGGCTACCAGCTCATCGTCGGGCCCTTCCTGTCCGCGATCGCGGACGGCAGTTTCGACGCCGCGCTGAAGGAAGCCGGCTACCAGGTGGACTGGCGCCAGTTCACCTCCGGCGGCGACATCTCCACCGCGCTGGCTTCGGGCAACGTGCCGGTCGGCGTGCTGGGCTCCACCGGCATCACCGCCGCGGCCACGCGCGGCGTGGACATGGAGCTGTTCTGGATCCTGGACAACATCGGCAAATCCGAAGCGCTGGTGGCGCGCGAGGGCTCCGGCATCAACAGCACGGCCGACCTGAAAGGCAAGCGCGTCGCCACCCCGTTCGTGTCCACCTCCCACTTCCACCTGCTGGTGGGGCTGGAGCAGGTCTGGAAGATCAGCCCGCGCGACGTGCGCATCCTGAACATGCAGCCGCCCCAGATCGTCGCCGCCTGGCAGCGCGGCGACATCGACGCGGCCTATGTCTGGCCGCCCGCGCTCACCGAGATCGCCAAGACGGGCAAGATCATCGCGGACTCCGAACAGATCGGCGCCGCCAGCGTGCCCACCTTCGACGGCATCGTGGTCGATCGCGCCTGGGCCGCCAAGAATCCGAAGTTCATGGCCGCGTTCACCGGCGTGCTGGCCAAGTCCTACGCGGACTACCGCGCCAACGGCGCCAAGTGGACCGCCGACTCCCCGCAGGTCAAGGGCATGGTCAAGCTGATCGGCGGCAAGCCCGAAGACATGGTCGAAGCGCTCAAGCTGCTGGTCTTCCCCACCGTGCAGGAACAGGCGTCCAACGAATGGCTGGGCGGCGGCAAGGAATCGGGCGCGGCCCGCGCGTTCACCGCCAGCGCCAACTTCCTCAAGGACCAGAAGCAGATCGACCGCGCCCTGGGCGACTACAGCCCCCACGTTACGGACAAGTACGCCAAGGCGGCGGCACAGTAAGCGGCGCGGCGGCGGTCCCGCGCCGCCCGCCTCGCGCCATGGCGGCGCCTCCCGGGCGCCGCCCCTCTCAGGGGAGCCGGCATGACCATGCAGCCATCCACGCCCGCCTCGCAGCGCCTGTGCGCCGAGCGGGTCAGCGTCACCTACCCCGGCCTGCACGACAGCGGGCCGGTGATCGCATTGCAGAACGTCAACCTGACCATCCAGCCCGGCGAATTCGTCGTCGCGCTGGGCGCCTCGGGCTGCGGCAAGACCACCCTGCTCAGCCTGCTGGCCGGGTTCCTGTCGCCCACCGAAGGCGAGATCACGCTGGGCGGCAAGCCCATCGTCGGCCCGGGCTCCGACCGCGGAGTCGTGTTCCAGAAGCACGCCCTGCTGCCCTGGCTGAACGTGCTGGAGAACACCGAGTTCGGCCTGATGCTGCAGGGCGTGGACAAGGAAACCCGCCGCGCCCGGGCCCGCCGCAACCTGGAACTGGTGGGCCTGCAGGATTTCCACCGCCACATGATCTACCAGTTGTCCGGCGGCATGCAGCAGCGCGTGGGCATCGCGCGCGCCCTGACCTGCGACCCCGCCATGCTGCTGATGGACGAGCCCATGGCGGCGCTGGACGCGCTGACCCGCGAGACCATCCAGGAACTGCTGCTCGATATCTGGCGGCAGACCGACAAGATGTTCTTTTTCATCACCCACAGCGTGGAGGAAGCGCTGTTCCTGGGGTCGCGGCTGATCGTCATGTCGCCCCGCCCGGGCCGGATCACGCACACATTCACGCCCGACTTCAACCGGCGCTACCTGGAGACCCGCGATGGCCGCAGCATCAAATCCAGTCCCGACTTCATCGACATGCGCGAACAAGTCCTCGGCATCATCTATGGCGACGAACGCGCCTCCGCCTCTCCCCAGGGCGTCCATGTCTAAGGGCCGCTCCGGGCACAAGCCGGCGACGCCGGGCATGGTGTACGGCGCGCCGGGCGCCGGCTACAGCGGACACATCAGCCTGCTCACCAGCCTGGCGCTGGTCGCGCTGTGGTTCCTGGTGACCGGCGCCGGCTGGGTGCGGCCGCTCTTCCTGCCCTCGCCTTTCGCCGTCTACGACAAGTTCATCTTCGCGATGACGGAGGGCGTGGCCAATTCCACCCTGGCCGAGCACGCCCTGGCCAGCCTGTACCGCGTCTTCGGCGCGTTTTTCCTGGCCTGCCTGACCGCCATCCCGGTCGGCATCCTGATGGGCGTGAACCGCTATGCGCGGGGCATCTTCGACCCCCCCATCGAGTTCTACCGCCCGTTGCCGCCGCTGGCCTACCTGCCGCTGATCATCATCTGGTTCGGCATCGGCGAGTTTCCCAAGGTCCTGCTGATCTACCTGGCGATCTTCGCGCCCATGGCGATCGCCGCGCGCGCCGGCGTGCGCTCGGTGTCCATCGAACAGATCCACGCGGCCTACGCCATGGGCGGCACGCGCGCGCAAATCGTCTGGCACGTCATCCTGAAGGCGGCCATGCCCGAGATCTTCACCGGCATGCGGATCGGCATCGGGGTCGGATGGACCACGCTGGTCGCGGCGGAAATGGTGGCCGCCGACCGCGGCCTGGGTTTCATGGTGCTGAACGCGGCCCAGTTCCTGGCCAGCGATACCGTCATCATGGGCATCATCGTGATCGGCGTGTTCGCCTTCGCCTTCGACCTGCTGGTGCGTTACCTGGAAAAGTTCGTGATTCCCTGGAAAGGACGGGTATGACCGCCCGGGCAATCCCTCATTCCTTCCCCCATCCGGCTCCTCTATCCTGAGCGATGGAACCCGGGACGGATGCGCCGCGCCACGCGCCGCATCCGTCCTCGCGGCCGTCACAAGGGGAGCCTCTTCATGTCCAGCCAGGCCTCGATGCTCAAGCCTGTGTTGTGGGAGCGCCTGTTCGAACGGGAAAGCGCGCCCAACCTCAGCCTGCAGGGGTGCGTGCGCCAAATGCTGGTGTCCGCCATCCTGAGCGGCCACCTGCCGCCCGGCACGCCGGTGCCGTCCAGCCGCCATCTCGCCGACCAGCTACGCATCGCGCGCAACACCGTCGTCTTCGCCTACCAGCAACTGGTCAGCGAGGGATACCTGGTGTCGCGCGAGCGCAGCGGCCACTTCGTCAGCGACACGGTCATGCAAGGGCATTCCGGCCCGGTTGCCGACCTGGCCCTGCCATCGGGCGACGACGGCGCGCCCGCCGTGCGCTGGGAAGAAAGGCTGCGCTTCCGGCCGTCCCGGCAGCGCAACATCACCAAGCCGCGCGACTGGCAGAAGCAGCCCTACCCCTTCGTCTACGCGCAATTCGACCAGGACCTGTTCCCCACCGCCGAATGGCGCGAATGCTGCATCAAGGCGCTATCGGTGCTGGACATCCGCAGTTGGGCGCCCGATCTCATCACCCACGACGATCCCGCGCTGATCGAACAGATCCGCACCCAGGTCCTGCCGCGCCGCGGCGTGTGGGCGGACGCCGAAGAAATCGTCATCACCGTGGGCGCGCAGCATGCGCTCTACCTGCTGGCCGACCTGCTGGTCAACGGCGACACGGTGGTCGGCATGGAAGACCCCGGCTACCCCGACGCCCGCAATATCTTCGCCAGCCACACGCGCAACCTGCTGCCCATGCCGGTGGACGAACAGGGCCTGTGCACCGGCACGCACCTGCTGGGCTGCGATTATCTTTTCGTCACCCCCGGCCACCAGTGCCCCACCACAGTCACGCTTTCGCCGGAGCGGCGCCAGAGCCTGCTGGCATTCGCGCGCCAGGCCGACAGCATGATCATCGAGGACGACTTCGAAAGCGAAAGCCGCTGGGGCGAAGGCGCCATACCGGCGCTCAAGAGCCTGGACCGGGACGGCCGCGTCATCTACGTGGGCAGCCTGGCCAAGTCCTTCGCGCCGGGGCTGCGCATCGGCTACATCGTGGCCCCGCGCGAGCTGACCGGCGAACTGCGCGCGCTGCGCCGCCTGATGCTGCGCCATCCGTCCGCCTACATCCAGCGCGCATTCTCGCTATTCATCTCGCTGGGCCACCACCATGCGCTGCTGCGCAGGCAATCCCAGGCCTACCAGACGCGCGGCAAGGAACTGTCGCGCGCGCTGGCGCAGCACCTGCCGGACTTCAAGCTCACGCCCATCACCGGATCGTCTTCGTGCTGGCTGCAGGGCCCGCGCTGGCTGGACGCGGCGGAACTGTCGGAGGCGGCCCTGGCCGAAGGCGTGGTGGTCGAACCCGGCGACGTCTTCTTCATGAACGGCGCCGACGCGCCCCGCAACTTCCTGCGCGTGGGATTCACGTCGATACGTCCCGAACACATCGAGCCGGGCATCGCCCGGCTCGCCAAGGTGGTCGACCGCTACCGCGCTCGCGCCGAAGGCAAGCGGGCCCCGGAAGGGCCCGATCTCAACGCCCTAGAGCAGTTCGTCTCTTAGGTAGTACCAGCGGTACAACAGACCCTGGCCCAGCCTGCGGAACGGCGCGAACGGGTGCCCGGGCAAGGGCGAATCATAGATGGGCAGGTTCCAGGCCGCGCCGTCCTTGCCCATCATCCGCTCGGCCAGCCGCCTGCCCGCCTGGGCCGAGAACGCCACGCCGTTGCCGCCGTAGCCGAACGCGTAATACACCGGCTGCGCCGGATCGGGCTGCGTCACGCGCGGCATCATGTCGTGGCTGACGTCCACCCAGCCCCACCAGGAATACGCCACGTCCACGTCTTTCAAGGCGGGAAACTTGCGCGCCAGCCCGTGGCGCAGCAGCGCCAGATGGCGGGGATGCTGCGCATCGGCGCCGCGCAGCGCGCTGCGGCTGCCGATCTGCATGCGCCCGTCCGGCAGCAGGCGGTAATAGAAACGCAGGGTCCGCGTATCGGTGATGAACACCGTGCTCTTCAGGCCCGCCGCCTCGCGCTCCGCGGGCGACAGCACGCGCGTCACCAGCGAATTCGACAGCACCGGCATGATGCGGTTGTCCAGCAGGCGATTGACGCCCTGCGCCGTATAGCCCCCAGTGGCGAACGCGACCCGGCGCGCGCGCACGCTTCCTCCCGGCGTCTCGAGCCGGACCCCGCCGTTTTCCGCGCGCCAGCCCAGCACCGGGCTGCCCGGATGAATCCGCACGCCCAGCGCCCGCGCCTGCTTCATGTAGCCATAGGCGAGCTTCAGCGGATGCACCCCCACCCCGTCGGGCTCGTGCATCGCGCCCACCGCTTCGCGGTCGTCGACATAGCGCTCGCGCAGTTCCTCCTTGCTGAGCATCTTCGTGTCGTAGCCGAAGACCTCGCGCATCACGCGCGCCTCGTTTCGCAGGAACGCCATCTTCTTCTGGCGATGCGCCGTGTACAGGTGCCCGCCCGGCTGCGCATCGCAGTCCACTTGCGCGACCAGGCTCTTCCAGTACTCGAAGCCTTCGCGGATCTCCGCGTCCAGCCGCTTGGCGGTGTCCAGGCCCCAACGCGCGATCCATTGCGAGCGGTACAGCCGCCCCGAGGCGTTCTGCCCTTGTCCGCCGTTGCGGCTGGTGCAGCCCCAGACCGCGCGATTGGCCTCCAGCACCACCGCCTTCACGCCGAAGTCCCGCGCCAGCGTCAAGGCCGCCGACAGGCCGGTGAAGCCGGAGCCGACGATCACCACGTCGGCGTCGATGTCGCCATGGACCGGCCCGTCGTCCTCGGGCGGCGCGCCGGCGGTCGCGACCCAGTAGGTGGGCGCATAGTCCTGCCCGCGGCCGGGCGGCGACACCAGCGGATCGTAGGCCGGGTTGTACGCGCTGATTGCTGCCCCGCCCGAACGGGCCGGGCCTTCAGGTTGGAAGGACATTTGGGTATCCATGCTGCGGTTCCGGTTGCTGAGTTCGAAGCGCCGGCCTCAGGATTGCACCGGCAGGGCCGGCCGTTGCTTGCGAAACGCGTTTTTCACGCGGATCTTGCCGTCCTGGAAAGTGAAGACGTCGACCATGTCCGCCTCGACCCTGGACCCATCGGCCGCCGTGCCGGTGAACGTGGATTCGGACACGCCGCGGTCTCCGGCGACCCAGTGCCGCCCGTTGCGCCATTGCGCGTCGGGAAACGAAGCCCAGGCCGCCGCGAAGGCCGTGCGCACCGCGTCGCGCCCCGCGTGCCGCGTGCCCCACTGCTCGGGCCCGCCCACGGTTTCGAATACGCAGTCGTCGCTCATGAAAGACATCAGGGCATCGATGTCGTGGCGGTTCCAGGCCGCGGCGAATTCGGCCAGCATGTCCGCGGTGACGGTCTTGTGCATTGCGTACCTCCGGTGCAAGCCGGCGCGGAATGCGCCGACGTTCAAGGTCCAAGGTAAGTGAGCCGCCGGGCAGGGTCTAGAACCAGAAACGGGAAATCGCTTGCACCAGAACGGACGCCGGACGTGCGCCGGCCCTATGCCGCGGCAGGCGCCAGCCACGCCGCCACGGCGTCCGGATCCACCGCGCCGCGCAGGCCGATCAGCACCAGGCCCGGCTGCTGCGGCCCGGCCGGCGGCCTGGCCTGCGTGTCGTAGCGCACCCGCCGTCCGGCGAACTGCACCAGCACCAGGCCGTGCCGCTCCGTGCGCACCCAGCCCTTCGCGCGCAGCAGTTGCCGCGGCGCCTGCCTCAGCCGCTCGGCCAGCCGGTCGGCATCCAGCATCGCTGGCGCCGGCCACAGCCAGGACTGGAACGGATGGTCCGGATCGTCGGCATGCGCATGCGCCCGGTGCGCGGGATGGCCGCAATCCGCGCCGCCGCAATCGTGATGGCCGGGCGGCTCTCCGCACAGATAGCGCAGGTCCACGCGCCCCTCCTGCGCCTCGACGACGGGCGCGCCGCCCGTCGCCGCGTCCAGCCAGGTCCGCAGCGGCGCGCGCTCCAGCGGCGGGGCCAGGTCGGTCTTGTTCAGCACGAGCAGATCGGCCGCCCTGAGCTGGCGCGCGAGCGTATCGGCCAGCAGCGGGTCCGCGGCCAGCTCGCGCACGTTCGCCGCATCGGCCACGACCACCACGCCCTCCAACTGCAGCAGCGGATCGGACATGCCGACCTGCGCGATGCGGGCCGGATCGGAAACGCCGCTGGCCTCGATCACGATCCATTCGGGCCGCGGATCCAGTTCCAGCACGCGCGCCAGCGCATCGTCCATGCCGCCCGCCATCGAACAGCACACGCAGCCGTTGGCCAGCCGGATCACCTCGTCCGCGCGTTGCGCGATCAGCCCCGCGTCGATATCGACCGGCCCGAAGTCGTTCACCAGCACCGCCGCGCGGCGGCGGCTCGCGGCCAGCACATGGTTGAGCAGCGTGGTCTTGCCTGCGCCCAGGAAACCGCCCACCACCGTCAGCGGGATGCGCGGCGCGCGCCCCTCCCGCGCCGCCATATCAGCCTTCCCGCAGCGCCAGCGGCCGGCCGCCGATCACCGTGCCGGCCACCGGCACGTCCTTCAGCCTGTCGGCAGGGACGGCCAGGGGATCCTCGTCCAGCACGCAGAAGTCCGCGTACTTGCCGACTTCGATCGAGCCCACCAGGTGGTCCAGGTGCAAGGTGTAGGCCGCGCCCAGCGTGACGGCATGCAGGGCCGCGTCGACGCCGATGCGCTCCGACTCTCCCAGCACCCGCCCGGAGGAAGTCTGCCGGTTCACCGCGCACCACGCGGTGAAGAGCGGCCCCAGCGGCGTGATCGGCGCGTCCGAATGGATCGAGAACGGCACCCCGGAACGCGCGGCCGTGGCGCAGGCGTCCATGCGGTTGGCGCGGTCCGGCCCCATGGTCAGCGCATGGTGCGCGTCGCCCCAGTAGAAAATGTGGTTGGCGAAAAGATTGGCGCACATGCCCAGGCTGGCCATGCGGCGGAACTGGGCCGCGTCGGCCATCTGGCAGTGCTGCAGCGTATGGCGGTGGTCGCGCCGCGGGCTGCGGCGCAAGGCCCGGTCCACGGCCTCGATCGCCAACTGCGTGGCCTCGTCGCCGTTGGTGTGGATGTGCAGTTGCACGCCGGCGTCGTGATAGGCCTGGACCAGCGCGTCCAGCTCGGACGGCGCGATGACCCAGATGCCGTTGGGCGCGCCGTTGTAATAGCCCGGCCAGCGCACCCTGGCCGTAAAGCCCTGGATGGATCCGTCCACCACCAGCTTGACCATGCCGAAGTGCAGCTTGTCGTGGTTCAGCCGACGGGCCTCTTCCAGCTTGGCCAGGCAGCGCGCCGGATCGCCGGCATAGGTCAGGGCCGAGGCGGCCGGCACGATGCGCACGGGGTAATCGGGTTCCGCGGTGACGCGGCCCAGCGTCGCCAGCCCCTCGTCGCCCAGCTCGTTGACCAGGTCCGTGGCGGTGGTCACGCCGGCCCACTGCGCGACCTTGCCGAACATGCGCAGCCCGTCTTCCGATACCCCCACGGTGCGGAACGGGCTGCCGATCAGGCGCATGACCGGAAACATGGCCGCGAATTCGCAGAGCTCGCCGCTGGGCTGGCCGTTATCCATCCGGGTGACGCCTTCGATGTCGGTGTCGCGGTCTATCCCGGCCTTGGCCAGCATCGACGTGTTGACGTTCATCAGGTGCATGCTGGCGTGCATGACGACCACCGGCCGCCGCGCGGACACGGCATCCAGGTCGCGCACGTCCATCCGCCGGCCCTCGAAGAAAATCGGGTCGAAGCCCCAGCCGATCAGCGTCGCGCCGGGCGCCAGCGCGCCCTCGGCCTCGCGCAGCCGCGCGGCGACGGCCTCGAAGCTCTTCAGCCCTTCCCACAGGCGGCCGTCGGGCCCGCGCCGGTCGTAGAAGCCGACATAGACGAACTCCCACATGCCGCCCTCCGGCAGATGGCAGTGCCCTTCCACCAGGCCCGGCATGAGCACCTTGTCCGCGTAGCGGTCGTCGACTTCGGCCGGGCCCCACCCCGCCAGCGATTCCCTGCTGCCCACGCCCAGGATGCGGCCGTCGCGCACGGCGACGTGCGTGGCCCGCGGCTGGGCGGGATTCATGGTCAGGATGCTGTGCGCGGCATAAATGGTCGTGGCAGGCTGGGTCATCTGGCTCTCCTATGGATATCCGGGTTCAGCCCCGCAGCGGCGACTCCAGGACGCCGCCGCGGGATTCGACGAAATGGCAGGCCACCCGATGGCCCGGCGCGACTTCGCGCAGCGCCGGCTCGCGCGTGGCGCACAGTTCCTGCGCGGCCGGACAGCGGCCGGCGAAACGACAGCCCGGCGGCGGGTCCACCGGGCTGGGCGGATCGCCCGACAGGCGCACCCGCCTTGCCGCGAGCTCGCGCCCGCCCTTGACCGTCGGCACCGCCGACATCAGCGCGACGCTATAGGGATGCAGCGGACGCGAGAAGAACGCCTGCCGCGAAGCCTGCTCGATGATCTTGCCCAGGTACATGACGGCGATGTCGTCGCAGATGTGCTCGACCACGGCCATGTCGTGGGAAATGAACAGAAAGGACTGCCCCTGCTCGCGCTGGATGCGCCGCAGCAGGTTCAGGATCTGCGCCCGGATCGCGATGTCCAGCGCCGACACGGGCTCGTCGCACACGATCAGGTCGGGCGCGCTGGCCAGCGCCCGCGCCACGTTCAGGCGCTGCCGCTGCCCGCCCGAGAACTGGTGGGGAAATAGCTGGCGCTGTTCGGGCCGCAGCCCGACCAGCTCGAACATCCGCGCCACGCGCGCCTCGCGGCCGCCAGGCGGGTCGATGCCCATCAGGTCCAGCGGCGAACGCACGATGTCGCCCGCGCGCTGGCGCGGATTCAGCGACGAGTACGGATCCTGGAACACCAGTTGCAGGCGCCGCCGCATGCGGCGCAGGTCCGCGCCGCGCAAGGCGGTCAGGTCCGTGCCGTCGAAGTGGATGGAACCGGCGGTCGGGTCGGCCAGGCGCAGCACGGACAGCGCCGTGGTGGTCTTGCCCGACCCGGACTCGCCCACGATCGCCAGGGTGCGGCCGCGCGGCAGGTCGAACGACACGCCGTCGACGGCCTTGACGACGACAGGCTTGCCGTCTCGTCCGCGGCCGCCTATCGGGAAGTGCACCGCCAGGTCCCGCACCGACAGCAAGGCGGGGGCATTCGGCTGGGTCATGGCGTCGCCTCCGGATAAAGCCAACAGGCCACTTCCTGCGCGTCGCCCACGCGGGTCAGCGGCGGAAAGGCGTCGCGGCAGGGAGGCATCGCCTGGCCGCAGCGTTCCAGGAACGGACAGCCCGCGCCGCGCTCCCATACCGACGGCACCACGCCGGGTATCTCGGGCAGGTCGGGACGGAGGTCGCTCGGTTCCCGGTCCAGTTCGGGCAGACAGGCGATCAGCCCTCGCGTATAGGGGTGGCGCGGATGCGCCAGGATCTCGCGCACGCCGCCCTGCTCTACCACGCGCCCGCCGTACATGACCACGACGCGGTCGGCCATCTCCGACACCGCGCCCATGTCGTGCGTGATCAGCAGCACAGCGGTGCCGCGGCGCGCCTGCTGCTCGCGCAGCAGGTCGAAGATCTGCGCCTGCACCGTCACGTCCAGCGCGGTGGTGGGCTCGTCGGCGATCAGCACGTCGGGGTCGCAGGCCAGCGCGATGGCAATCATCACCCGCTGCCGCATGCCGCCGGACATCTGGTGCGGATAGTCGTCCACGCGCCGCTCGGGCAAGGGAATTCCGACGGACTTCAGCATGTCGATGGCGCGCTCGCGCGCCTGGGCCTTGCCCAGGCCCTGGTGCAGCCGCAGCGGTTCCGCGATCTGGTCGCCCACCGTGTACACCGGGTTCAGCGCGGTCATGGGCTCCTGGAAGATCATGGAGATCTTGTTGCCCCGCACGCGGCGCATGGCCTCGTCATCGTGGTCGGCCAGGTTGTCGCCGCGCAGCCGCACGCTGCCCGCGCCGATCCGGCCCAAAGGCGGGATCAGCCGCATGATGGCCAGCGCCGTCATGCTCTTGCCGCAGCCCGACTCGCCCACCAGGCAGAGCGTCTCGCCCGGGCGCAGGTCGAAGCTCACCGCGCTCAGCACCTCGGCCACCCGTCCCCGCGCGCGGAACTCCAGGCTCAGGCGGTCCACCTCGAGCACGGGTATCTGCTCGGCCGCGTTCATGAGCGTCCCCTGGAATTGGGATTGAGCGCGTCGTTCAATCCGTCGCCGATCAGGCTGACCGCCAGCACCGTCACGAAGATGGCCGCGCCCGGCAGGGTCACGGCCCACCAGGCAGTCAGGATGTAGGGCCGGTTGCTGCCTATCATCAGGCCCCAGCTCATGATGTTCGGATCGCCCAGGCCCAGGAACGACAGGCCGGCCTCGAACAGGATCGCCATGCCGATGGCCAGCGTGGCGGACACGATCAGCGGCGCCAGCGCGTTGGGCAGGATCACCCGCCAGATGATCCGGCCGTCTCCCGCGCCGATGACCCTCTCGGCCAGCACGTACTCCCGCCGTTTCAGGCGCAGGAACTCGCCGCGCGCCAGCCGCGCCGTGCCCGTCCAGCTCACCACCCCGATGGCGACCGCGATGGTGGCGAGCGACGGCGAGAACAGCGTCACCAGCACCATGGCGAACAGCAAGGTGGGCAGCACCTGGAAAAACTCGGTGATGCGCATCAGGATTTCGTCGACCCAGCCGCCGTAATAACCGGCCAGCGCCCCGACCGTCAGGCCGATGGCCATGGACAGCACCGCCGCCACCACGCCCACCAGCAAGGTGGCGCGGCCGCCGTAGACCATGCCGGTGAGCACGTCGCGCCCCAGGTAATCGGTGCCCAGCAGCGCGTCTTCGCCCGGCGGGCTCATCGGCGCGCCGGCGATTTCGAACGGATCGGCCTCCATCATCATGGGCCCGAAGATCGTCACCGCCAGGATGGCGGCCAGCAGCAGCACCCCGACCACCGCCGAGGGATTGCGCACGAAGACCCTCAGGGCTTCATAGGATTGCCGCGCTGGCGGACGGGCGGCCGCGGCCGCCGGCGCGGCGATGGGTACGGCGGGAGGAGCTTGGCTCATGTCGTCTTGATCCTGGGATCGATCAGGCGGTAGGCCAGATCGGTAAGCTGGTTCATCACCACCACGAGCAGCGATGCGAACAGCAGGATCCCCAGCAGCGTGGGATAGTCGCGCCGGAGCACCGAATCGAACGCCAGGCGTCCCAGCCCGGGCCAGTTGAAGACCGTCTCGACCAGGATGGCGCCCGCCAGCACGTTGCCGAACTGCAGGCCCAGCATGGTCACCACCGGCAGCACGCCGTTGCGCAGCGCGTGCTTGTACAGCACCGAGCGCTCCGGCAGGCCCTTGGCCCGGGCGGTCCGGATGTAGTCGGCGGACAGGGCCTCCATGACGCTGGCCCGCGCCAGCCGGCTGTACTGCGCCAGGTACACGAAGGCCAGCGTGAAAGCCGGCAGCGCCAGGTGGTGCAGCACGTCCAGCACGCCCGCCCAGCCCTCTTCCGGCCCGCCCGCGGAACGCATGTCCGAGACCGGGAAAATCGGCAGGACCGAGGCGAACAGCAGGATCAGGATGATGCCGGTCCAGAACACCGGCGCGGAATACCCCACGACCGACAGCAGCGTAATGCCTTGCGACAGCGGCCCGTTGGGCTTGCGCGCGGCCAGCGTGCCCAGCAGCGTGCCGGCCAGGAAGGCGCCCAGCACCGAGGTCACCACCAGCAGCAGCGTGGCGGGCACGCGCTCCCAGATCAGTTGCGCCACGGGCACGTTGAAGAAGTAGGAATAGCCCAGGTCGCCGCGCAGCACCTGCGACAGGTACATGCCTAGCTGCACCACGAAGGGCTTGTCCAGCCCGTACTGCGTGCGCAACTGCGCGCGCAGGTCCTCGCTGATGCCGCCCATGGATCCGGCGATCGTTTCCACCGGATCTCCCGGCGAGATGTGGATCAACAGGAAGTTCAGCGTCACCACCGCCAGCAGCAGCACCAGCGCGTAGGCGAGACGTCGCAGGAGATAGCGCGTCATGGCAGGCCCTCCGCTACTGCAGGTAGGTGTCGTCCATCGGCGACATCACGCCCCATATCCCTTCGGGCAAGGCATGCACTTTCTTGGACGTCAAGGTGTGGTACGGGATGACGGTCAGGAAGTCGATGGGCAGGTCCTCGGTGACGATGCGCTGGAACTCGCCGTACAGCGCGCGGCGCTTGTCCACGTCGGTCTCCGTGCCCGCCTGTTCCAGCAGCGCGTCGACCTTGGGGTTGGAGTAGGACTGCGTGTTGGTCCAGATGATGTCGCGGATGTTGCTGGACAGATAGGTCCGGTGCACGCCGATGACGGGGTCGCCCCAGTTGAAGACGATGTCGGTGGTCATGTCGAAGTCATGGCTGGCGATGCGCTTGGCCCAGGTCGGAAAATCCGGCGACGCGCGCACCTGCACGGCGATGCCCACTTTCTTGAGCTGGCTGCGCAGGTACTCCGCCACGTTCTTGCCCTGCACGTCCGAACCGGGCATGTAGTCCACCGTGAGCGCCAGGCGCTCGCCCTTGCCGTCTTTCTTGAAACCCGCCTCTTCCAGCAGTTGCTCGGACTTCTTCAGGTCCAGCGGATACTTCTTGACGTCCTGGCTGGCGAACGGGCTGGTGCCGATGATGGGGCCGTCCGCCGGCGAGGCGAAGCCCGCGTTCAGCGCCTTGGTGATGAAGCCCTTGTCGACCGCGTAGGCGATGGCCTGCCGCACCCGCACGTCGTTCAGCGGCTTGCGCGCCGTATTGAAGGCCAGCCAGCTCAGCGCGCCGATGCCCTCGTAGCCCTTGCTGGTCATGGCGATGGACTGATTGTCCTTGGCGCGCCGCAGGATGGTGGGCTCGGTCATGAAGGGCAAGGCCGCGATGTCCCCGCGTTCCAGCCCGATCAGCAGATTGGTGGCGTCCGGATTGATCTTCACGACGATCCGGTCCAGGTAGGGCTTGCCCGGCAGGAAGAACTTGTCGAACTTCTCCAGCACGATCTCCTGCCCCGGCTTGAACTCCTTGAACTTGAACGGGCCCGAGCCGACCACGTTGGCCGAATTGCGCGGGTGCGTCTTGAGGTCCTGGCCGTCGTCGTAGATGTGCTTGGGCAGCACCGGCATCAGGGCCGGCGACAGCGCCAGCAGGATGGCCGGGTGCGGCTTGCTCATGCGCAGCACGGCCGTGTAGGGATCCGGCGTATCGACGGCTTCCACGGGCGCGAACATGGTCTGGAACGGGTGGTTGTTCTTGACCGCCATGACCGAGAAGGCCACGTCGGCCGAGGTCACCGGCTTGCCGTCGTGGAACAGCGCGTCCTTGCGCAGGTGCAGCGTCAGCGACTTGCCGTCCGGCGCGAGCTCCCACGATTGCGCCAGATAAGGCTGCGGCTTCCAATCGGCGTCGTAGCGCAAGGGGCTGGCGAAAAGCTGCGCGCTGGGCAGCGCGGTCGCCGTGCCCGATTGCACCGCGCCGTTCAGGTGCCGCGGCACCTGCGTCGAACCGATGACCAGCGTGCCCCCCGGCTTGGGCGCGTCCGCCGCCATGGCCGCGCCCGCCATGGCGAAGGCGGCCAACATCGTGGTCAAGCATTTTCTTGCGCTGCGCATGTTCTACCCCTTGGCGTTGAGTCTCACGAACCATTCACCGGATGGCTTGGAAGTAGCGTAGCGAGCCTGCGGGTCCGGGCTTAGTACCAAACCGCCGGACTTTTTGGAGCCAGGCGCCGTGCGGGGGCAGTCAGCCGGCGAGCGAGCGCGCGTACAGGGCGGCCACCGCGCAGCTATTCACGCGGGCCAGCATGGAATCGGAGCGGCTGGTCAGCAGCACCGGCACGCGCGTGCCCAGCACCAGCCCCGCCGTGCCCGCGCCGGCCAGCCAGGTCAGTTCCTTGTAGAGCATGTTGCCGGCCTCGATGTCCGGCACCAGCAGGATGTCGGCCTCGCCCGCCACGCGCGACACGATGCCCTTCTGGTCCGCCGCCGTGCGCGAAATGGCGTTGTCGAACGCCAGCGGGCCGTCTATCTCTCCGCCCCGGATCTGCTGGCGGTCGGCCATCTTCGACAGGGCCGCGGCGTCCAGCGTGGCGGGCATCGACGGGTTGACCGACTCGGTGGCGCAGACCACGGCGAGCTTGGGCCGCTCCACGCCCAGCGCGCGCGCCAGGTCGATGGCGTTCTGCGCGATGTCCGCCTTCTCCTGCAGGGTGGGCGCGATATTGACCGCCGCATCGGTCAGGATGAAGAGCTTGGGATAGGCCGCCACCGCCATCACGAAGGCATGGCTGATGCGCCGTTCGGTGCGCAATCCGGCGTCGCGCGCCACCACCGCCGACATGAAATGGTCGGTATGCAGGCTGCCCTTCATCAGCATGCGCACGGCGCCGTCGCGCGCCAGCGCGGCCGCCGCGCAGGCCGCGAGCTTTTCATCGTCCGGCGTATCCACGACCTCCAGCTCGCCCTCGGCCAGGCCCGCCTCCGCCATCAGCGCCTGCAGCCGGCGCGCGGGCCCCACCAGCACCGGCTCGATGTAGCCGGCGTCGCGCGCCTGCACCGCGGCGCCCAGGCTGGTGGCGCACAGCGGATAGGCCACCGCCGTGCGCAAGCGCCCCGCCGACAGCGCAGCGCTGCGCAGCGGCTCGAACAATCGATCGCTTTCCATGTCTGTGTGCTCCTGCCGCAGACGATCCGTGCAGCAGCCCGGCGCGGGCGGCGCCGCGCCGGGCCTGCCGCCGTCAACGCCCGATGGGATCGATGGGCAGCGGCACTTCGCCCGGGCTGAAGGGCTGGTTCACATAGGGCTTGTACTTGTCCAGGAAGCGCACCGGCTGCTTCAGGGCATCGCGGCGGAACGGATCGCCGAGTTCCTGGCTGACCATCATTTCCAGCACGGTGGTCTTGCCCTCGGACTGCGCCCGGCAGGCGGCCTGCAATGCCGCGCCCACCTGGTCGGCATGCTCCACCCGTATGCCTTCCGCGCCCATGGCCCGCGCCAGCTCGGAGAAGTTCGGATTCTTCAGGTTGCTGCCGACGAAGCGGCGCCCGTAGAAATCCACCTGGTTCTTCTTCTCGGCGCCCCACTGGCCGTTGTGGAATACCACGGCCGTCACCGGGATCTGCTCGCGCACGCAGGTAAGCAGTTCCTGGAAGCTCATGCACCAGGCGCCGTCGCCCACGTAGGCCACGGCCGGCCGGTCCGGGCGGCCCAGCTTGGCGCCGATCAGCGCCGGCAAGGCGTAGCCGCAGTTGCCGAAGCTCATGGCGGCCAGCATCGAATTCGGCTCGTCGAAGCGCAGATAGCTGTTGGACACCGAGCAGATATTGCCGATGTCGGTGGACACCATCACGTGCTTGGGCATGGCGCGTTCGAGTTCGCGCAGCATGCGGCGCGGATGCATGCGGCCGCCGCCGTGCTCGATGATGTCCAGGCTCCAGTCGTCGCGCTCGTGCGACCAGCTATCCAGTTCCTTTTCCCATTCGGCCTTCTGCGCCGCGATCTGTTCGCCCCGCGCCGCCTTGGTGCGCGCGCACGCCACCTCGCGCCCTTGCAACTTGGCCGCCAGCGCGGCGGCTGCGGGCCTGGCGTCGCCGCAAATGCCCACCGAGACCGGGCGCACCAGCCCCAGCATGCGGTGGTCGGCGTCGACCTGGATGATGCGCGCGCCCTGCGGCCAGTAATCCAGCCCGTGCTGCGGCAAGGTGCCGAAAGGCCCCAGGCGCGTGCCCAGCGCCAGCACCACGTCGGCCTGGGCCAGCAGTTTCATGCCGGCCTTGGCGCCCTGGTAGCCCAGCGGGCCGCACCACAGCGGATGGCTGGCCGGGAAGGCGTCATTGTGCAGATAGCTCGTCACCACCGGCGCGCCCAGCAGTTCGGCCAGCGCCACGCATTCGGCCTGCCCGTCCGAGAACAGCACGCCGCCCCCCGCGACGATGACGGGGAACTTGGCCTGCGCCAGCAGGGCCGCCGCCGCTTCCAGGTCCTCGTCGGAACCCGGGCCGCGGCGCACGCGGCGAGGCTCCGGAATGGCCACGTCGATCTCGCCGTAGAAATAATCGCGCGGGATGTTCAGTTGCGTCGGCCCGCGTTCCGCCAGCGCATTATCGAAAGCCTTGGCCGTGAACTCGGCCATGCGGTCGGGGCGGTTCACGTGCGCCTGGTATTTGGTGATGCGCGAGAAAATCGGCAACTGCTCGGTTTCCTGGAAGCCGCCCAGGCCCATGCCGGAGGTGCCGGTTTCCGGCGTGATCGCCACCACCGGGCTGTGCGCCCAGTAGGCGGCGGCCACGCCCGTCACGAAGTTGGTGATGCCCGGCCCGTTCTGCGCGATGCACACGCCGTGGCGGCCGGTCACGCGCGAATAGCCGTCGGCCATGTGCGCGGCGCCCTGCTCGTGCACCGTCGGCACGAAACGGATGCCCGCCGCCGGAAACAGGTCCAGCGCGTCCATGAAGGCCGAGCCGACAATGCCGAATACGTCCTTGACGCCCTGGGCGACCAGCGTCTCGACAAACGCTTCGCTGGGGGTCATGTGTTGCTTGCTGCTCATGGTCTCTCTCCTGGCAGGCCGGCGCGGGTCGGATTGCATATTGGCCGGCGTGATCCGATACTGCAGCAGAACGCCCGCCGATCCCACCCCATGGCGTTTCATTTTCCGCAAAATCCGTGCGAGGATAGGGATCACGCCGCCGAATCTTCAATTATTGAAAGATGAAAGACGAATCCTCCGCCGCGCTGCGCGCGCTGGCCCTGATGGAACAGGTCGCCCAGGCCGGGCATCCGGTGTCGCTGGCCGCGCTCACCGAGGCCACGGGCCTGCCCAAGCCGTCCGTCCTGCGCATCCTGTCGCGCCTGGTCGACGCCGGCATGCTGCTGCGCGAACCCGCCGGCAAAAGCTATGTCAGCGGCCCCCGCTTGAGCGCGCTGGCCCGCGACACCCTGCTGAATTCGCCGTTGCGGGGCGAACGCCATCGCATCCTGGACAGCCTGGTCGATGAAATCGGCGAAACCTGCAACTGCACCATGCTGGACGGGGACGAAGTCATCTACCTGGACCGCGTCGAAACCGCCTGGCCGCTGCGGGTCAACCTGCAATCGGGCTCGCGCGTGCCCCTGCATTGCTCGGCCAGCGGCAAGCTGTTCCTGGCGCACATGCGGCGCGAGGCGCGCCAGCGCCTGCTGGCCGCCGCCCCGCTGCCGCGGTACACACCCAATACCCTGTGCGACGTGGCCGCCCTGGAGCGCGAGCTGCGCATCATCAAAAAAGAAGGCGCCAGCTTCGACCGCGAGGAATTCCTGCTCGGCATCGTCTGCATGGCCGTGCCCATCCTGCACGGCTCGCGCGCCATCGCGGCCGTGGCGCTGCACGCGCCCGTGGCCCGGCTGTCCATCGAGGGCGCGCGCGCCTGGCTGCCGCGCATGCAGGAAGCCGCCCGCAAGCTGGCCAGCACCTACGAACCCCAGGCGTAGCCGCGGGGCGCTCCTGGCGGCCGGCCCCAGGCAGTACACTCTCGGACGTACCGGACATTCCGTCCCCGGCGGGCCCGCGCCCGCCGAAAAGCGCTTTTTCCCCCTATTGTGACCAACAGCTCCTTCACCTCCCTACCCCTCGCGCCCGCCCTGCTTTCCAACCTGCAAAGCCTGGGGTTCGAGCAGATGACGCCCATCCAGGCGCAAAGCCTGCCGCTGATCCTGGAAGGCCGCGACCTCATCGCGCAGGCCAAGACCGGCAGCGGCAAGACCGCCGCGTTCGGGCTGGGCGTGCTGCAGAAGGTCAACCCGCCCTGGCTGGCGCCCCAGTCCCTGGTGCTCTGCCCCACCCGCGAACTGGCCGACCAGGTCGCGCAGGAACTGCGCCGGCTGGCGCGCCAGATTCCCAATATCAAGATTCTGACGCTGTGCGGCGGCGCCGCCACGCGCCCGCAGGCCGAATCGCTGGCCCGCGGCGCCCATATCGTGGTCGGCACCCCCGGCCGCATCCAGGACCACCTGGCGCGTGGCAATCTGGACCTGGCCGGCCTGAACACCCTGGTGCTGGACGAGGCCGACCGGATGGTGGACATGGGCTTCTACGACGACATCGTCGCCATCGCCTCGCACTGCCCCGCCAAGCGCCAGACCCTGCTGTTCTCGGCCACCTACCCCGACAACATCCGCAAGCTGGCCGCCCGCTTCCTGCGCAACCCGGCCGAAGCCAAGGCCGAGGCGCAGCACGACGCCAGCCGCATCGAACAGATCTTCTACGAAATCGACGACCGGGACCGGCTGGACGCCGTGGCCCGCCTGCTGGCGCATTTCCGGCCCGCCTCCACGCTGGCGTTCTGCAATACCAAGGTGCGCAGCCACGACCTGGTCGAGCGCCTGCAGGCCGAGGGCATCAGCGCCCAGGCGCTCAACGGCGACCTGGAACAGCGCGAGCGCGATGAAATCCTGATCCAGTTCGCCAACCAGAGCTGCGCCGTGCTGGTCGCCACCGACGTGGCCGCGCGCGGCCTGGACATCCAGAACCTGGGTGCCGTCATCAACGTGGACGTGACCAAGGACACCGAGGTGCACGTGCACCGCATCGGCCGCAGCGGCCGCGGCGAACAGAAAGGCCTGGCGCTCAGCCTGTGCTCGCCCGACGAAATGCGCTGGGCCAACCTGATCGAGCAATACCAGGGCGCGCCGCTGGTCTGGGGCGACATCAAGTCGCTCCGCCCCAAGGCGGACCGCCCGCTGCGCGCGCCGATGATCACCCTGTGCATCCAGGGCGGCAAGAAGGACAAGCTGCGTCCCGGCGACCTGCTGGGCGCCCTGACGGGCGACGGCGGCCTGGCGTTCGAACAGGTGGGCAAGATCAATATCTCCGAGTTCGTGTCCTACGTGGCGCTGGACCGCCAGATCGCCAAGCAGGCGTTCTCGCGCCTGTCCAACAGCAACATCAAGGGACGCCGCTTCCGCATGCGCTTCCTGGAAGAGTTCTGAGCGCTGCCCCAAGCCGGTAAGCATTTGTTGAAAAGCGTCGCGGCGCAACGACAAATGCTTGATGATTTTGATCGGGCTTTGCCATAATGGCCCGGCCCGTCCCCAGTTCGCGTCCTGGTCTCGCGGGGGGCCGCCGGGCGCGGAACCAAAGGCTCGCAGCGCGCTCCAACGGGCGCTGTCCCTTTCAACCATTAGAAGAGAACTCACCATGATCAAGTCCGACGACACCGGCAAGCTGATCCTGCGCCTGACCCTCGGCATCCTGATACTCCTGCACGGCCTGTTCAAACTGACCGGCGGCGGCGTCGGCGGCATCAGCGGCATGCTGTCTTCGCACGGCCTGCCGGGCTTCCTGGCCTACGGCGCCTACGTCGGCGAAATCCTTGCGCCCGTCCTGATCATCGTCGGCGTCTACACCCGGCTGGGCGGCCTGCTCATCGCCATCAACATGGTCGTCGCCATCCTGCTGGCGCACTCCGGCCAGATCGGCAGCCTGACCAACAACGGCGGCTGGGCGCTGGAACTGCAAGGCATGTTCCTGTTCACCGGCCTGGCCATCGCCTTCATGGGCGCCGGCCGTTTCAGCCTCGCAGGCAACGGCGGCCGCTGGAACTGAAGTCCGCCGCAAGGCAGGCGCGGGGGGTCGCTGAGGCGGCCCCTTTTTGTTGCCAGGGCGCTGCGTGGGGGCACCATTCCCGATACGAACCCTGATACGAACGAAATCGACAGAAACGCGGGCGCACACATTCGTCACGCGAAAGCTGTTTCGGAACGATTACAGTCCAGAACTCCCGGCCGGGGCCTGTGGCCTAATCCTTACAAGCGCACCCAGGGCGCAAGCAGCGCCTGGCGCTTGGCAGGAGTTCCGAGATGAAAAAAAGCCTATTGCTGATGCTGGCGATGTCCAGCGCCTTGACCGGCTGCGTGGTGGTGCCGGCCCGGCCGGCGTACTACCGTCCGGCCCCGGTCTATTACACGCCGCATTACTACTATCCGGCCTATCCCGCCCCACATTACTACTATCGTGGCTACTGATCCGCGCGCCCGTTGCGCAAAGGAAAAACCATGACTCCCGCTACCCGGATCTTCCGCCCGCGCCCCTTCGCCGCCGCCGTGCTGCTGGCCGTTTGCGCCGGCGCCGCGGCGCAGACCTACGAACCGCCGCCGGCGCCCGCGGCCCCGGCCTATGACGGCGGCGACCCTGCGGACGCCAACCTTGCGTTGGTCGACCGCAGCCCCGAGCCGCCTCCGCCCTTGCCCGTCTATGTCCAGCCGCCCGCGCCGGCGGACGGCTATATCTGGGTGCCGGGCTACTGGAGCCGCAACCGCTACGGCTTCTTCTGGGTGCCGGGCGCCTGGGTGCTGGCGCCCTACACGGGCGCGCTCTGGACGCCCGGATACTGGGGCTTCACAAATGGGCTGTATATCTGGAACGCCGGCTACTGGGGCCCGCACGTGGGCTTCTACGGCGGCATCAATTACGGCTTCGGCTACACGGGCCTGGGCTATTCGGGCGGCTACTGGAAACGCGACCGCTTCTACTACAACCGTTCCGTCACGAACGTGAACATCACGCACGTCACCAACGTCTACACCCGCAACGTCGTGGTTAACAACGTGGACAAGCGCCGCATCAGCTACCACGGCGGCCCGTCGGGCATCCAGCGCCGCGCCGATCCCCGCGAGCTGGCCGCGCGCAACGAACGCCATGCCCCGCCCACGCAGGCGCAGCGCGGCTATGTCCGCGACGCCGGCAGGGATCGCGGCCAGTTCTACGACCACAACAAGGGCCGGCCGCCGCAGGCTTCCGTGGACCATCGGCCCGACAGCCGGCGCCCGGGCGACAACGGACGCGGGCCGGATAACGGTCGCGGACCGGATAACGGTCGCGGACCGGACCACGCTCGAGGCGGCCGCGACACACCGACTACGCAAGCCGGCCGCCCTCCGCCGCCCCAGGCCCGGGAGGCACGCGAGCAACAGGCCCGCCAGCAACAACAACGCGATCAGCAAGCGCAGCAACAGGCCCGCCAGCAACAGCAACGCGACCAGCAGGCGCAGCAGCAGGCCCGCCAGCGGCAACAGCGCGACCAGCAGGCGCAGCAGCAGGCCCGCCAGCAGCAACAGCAACGCGACCAGCAGGCACAGCAGCAAGCCCGCCAGCGGCAACAACGCGACCAGCAGGCACAGCAACAGGCTCGCCAGCAGCAACAGCGGCAGCAACGCGACCAGGCCCAGCAGCAGGCCCGCCAGCAGCAGCAACGCGGCCAGCAGGCCCGCCCGCAAGGCGGCGGCGAAGGCCGCGGGCGCGACTAGCGGCCCCTGGACCCTCGCTGCGCGCGCGGCTACAGTAGGAACAACGTCGCCGCGCGGCCCGAGAGACTGAAGGAGGTTCCGATGAAACGCACTATCACCCGCCTACTGCTGTGCGGCCTGCTGGCCGGCGCGTCCGCCCAGGCGGCGCTGAAAGTAGGCGCCCCCGCGCCGGACTTCAGCGCCCAGGCTTCGCTGGGCGGCAACGTGTTTACCTTCAAGCTGAACGAAGCGCTCAAGCAGGGTCCGGTCGTGCTGTATTTCTTTCCCGCCGCCTTCACGCAGGGCTGCACCATAGAAGCGCACAACTTCGCCGAAGCCACGGACGAGTACAAGTCCCTGGGCGCCACCGTCATCGGCGTGTCCACCGACGATATCGACACCCTGAACAAGTTCTCGGTCAGCGAATGCCGCAGCAAGTTCGCGGTGGCCGCCGATGGCGACAGCAAGATCATGAAGGCCTATGACGCCGTCCATGACAAACGTCCGGAGTACGCGCAGCGCATCTCCTACGTCATTTCGCCGCAGGGCAAGATCCTGTACGAATACACGGACATGAGCCCCGAGTCCCATGTCGCCAACACCATGCGCGCGCTGCGCGAATGGAAGGCTCGGCAGTAGGCGGACCACGCCGGCGCTTTCGTGCCGGCGTGTCTGCAGGACAGCGCACTAATTGAACGGCCACACCGTGGGATGGGTGCCCGGCGGGCAGGAAGGACGCGTCCAGCGCGCCGGCGTCTCCGAGAAGCTTGCGGCGTGGCGCAGCGCCACCAGTTCGCCGAAGCCCGAAGGCTCGGTCTCCAGCAGGCCCTCGAAGCCCGGCATGGGACAGTCCAGGCCGCCTTCCACGCGGCCCAGGCCGCGCAGCCAGTGCGCGGTCTGCGCCAGCGACACGCGCACATGCCAACTGCCGCCTTCCGTCGCCTGGCGCGCCAGCGCCGCCTGCGCGCCGAAGGCCATCAGGTAGCCGGAGGCGTGGTCCAGGATCTGCATCGGCATGGGCTTGGGCTCGTCCTGCCCCGCCGCCTGCGCCTCGGCATGGTTGAAGCCCGTGGCGGTCTGCACCAGCGAATCGAACCCGCGGCGGCTGGCCCAGGGCCCGGCGTTGCCGTAGGCGGACAGGGAAACGTAGACGATGCCCGGACGGATCCGCGCGGCGTCCTGCGGCCCGAAGCCCAGCGCGGCCAGGCCGCCGGGCCGGTAGCCCTGCACGAACACATGCGCGCTGCGCAGCAGGTTGCCCAGCGCAATGCGGCCGTCGGCCGTGTCCAGGTCGGCCAGGACCGAAAGCTTGCCCCGGCTGGTGTCGATGATGTTGTCGATATTGGGCAATTGCGGCGAATTGACCAGCATCACGTCGGCGCCATAGGCCGCCAGCGCCCGGCCGCAAACCGGGCCCGCGATGATGCGGGTGAGGTCCAGCACCCGGATGTCCCGCAGCGGACGGGCATCGTGCCCGTACTTGGGCAAGGGCCGCGGGTCGGCTTCGCCGATGCGTTCTATCGTCAGCAGAGGCTGCGCGGCCACCGCCTGGCCCTGGGGATGGCGGTCCCATTCGTCGAAGCTGCGCATGGCCGACACCGGCAGGCCCGCATCGGCGGCTACCTGCTCGAAATCCAGCGCCTTCCAGCGGCTCAGGGCGCGCTCGACCACGGCGCGCGTCGCGCCGTCGCCCGTGGGACAGCCCAATAGCGCCAGCGCGCCGTCGCGATGATGGGCGAAATTGGCATGGATGCGGACCCAGCCGCCGTCGCCGCAGCGATAGAGGCCGGTGACGGGGTCCCAGGGGTTCGGCGTAACGCCGTTGATCGTGAAATAACTGCGGCACTCCTGCGCCGCGTGCAGCATGTCCACGCTGACCTGCTGGCGGACGCCGCCGCGCAGGTGCCAGATCTCGGCGGCGGCCAGGGCGGCGGCGGCCATGCTGGCCTGCGCCGCCGTGCCCACGGCAAAGGACGAGGGAAGGACCGGGTCGGCGCCTGTCAGCACGACGTGGCTCAACGACTCATCCGGCAGGTCCACCGAGCGCCATAGCTTCTGCAGAACGTCGAGCGACGTCTTGCCGGCTGGCGGGCGGCCTTTCAGAAAGGACGGGCGTAGGTCCATCAGATTTCCCATAGCGTTCACTTGCTCTAGTTGTTTACTTGGATTACATGGCGCGCCCTCTGCCGCGTCAATAGATCCGCAGCGCCAGCGTGTTTCATGGTTTGACGGCCGGGAAGCCCGGCCGCGCCCGCCCGGACACATCTACTCGTAGTTTTTACATCATCTTCCAAGACGCGCGGCGCCGCGCGCGCAGCATATAGAATGCCTGCCTCGCCCGCGCGCCGCCGCCGCGGGCCGATCCGCCGTCCCGGAACCCCATGAACACGCTGCTCTGGCTGCGCACCGATCTGCGCGCACACGACAACCCCGCCCTGGCGGCCGCCGCCGCGGGCGGCACCGCGACCGCGCTGTTCCTGGCGGCGCCGGGCCAATGGCGCCTGCATGGCGACGCGCCGGCCAAGGTGGACTTCTGGCTGCGCAATCTGCGCGAGCTCTCGCGCGAACTCGGCCGGCTGGGCATACCGCTCAAGCTGCTGACGGTGCACGACTGGAGCGAGGCGCCCGACGCGCTGGCCGGATTTTGCCAGGCCCACGCCATCCGCCACGTCCATGCCAACGCCGAATGGGCCGTCAACGAACGCCGCCGCGACGCCGCGGTCGCCGGCCGCCTGCAGGCGCTGGGGGCGGACTGGACGCTGCACCATGGCGCCTCGCTGTTGCGGCCCGGCACCGTGCTCAACGGCAAAGGCGAGTGCTATCGCGTCTATACCCCCTACGCGCGCGCCTGCCGCGAACGGCTGCGCACGGCGCCCCCGCCCGCCATATCGGCCCCCCGCCCGCAGTCTCCGCCGGCCTGGCAGGCCGATCCCCTGCCCGAGGCCTTCGAAGGCTACGGCGCCCCGGCTATGGCGCCCCCAACCGATGCCGTGCGCGCCCTGTGGCCCGCCGGCGAGGCCGCCGCCGGCGAACGGCTGGCGGCCTTTGCCGACGGCGTCATCGATACGTACCGGGAACAACGCGACTTCCCCTCGCTGCCCGCCACCAGTTGCCTGTCGCCCTACCTGGCGGCGGGCGTGCTGTCGCCGGGCCAGGCCCTGCGGGCGGCGCTGGCGGCCAGCCACGGCGAACTGGACAGCGGCAACGCGGGCGCGGCCGCCTGGATCAACGAGCTGCTGTGGCGCGAGTTCTACCAGCACCTGCTGGCGGCCCATCCCTCGCTGTCCATGCACCGTCCGATGAAACCCGAAACCGCCACCGTGCCCTGGCGCCGCGCGCCCGAAGACCTGCGCGCCTGGCAACAGGGCCGCACCGGCATTCCCATCGTGGACGCGGCCATGCGCCAGTTGCTGGCGCTGGGCTGGATGCACAACCGCCTGCGCATGGTGGCCGCCATGTTCCTGGCGAAAAATCTGCTCATCGACTGGCGCGAGGGCGAGGCCTGGTTCATGGCCCGGCTGGTGGACGGCGACCTGGCCTCCAACAACGGCGGATGGCAATGGAGCGCGTCCACCGGCGCCGACGCGGTCCCGTATTTCCGCGTTTTCAATCCGCTGTCGCAGTCGCGCCGCTTCGATCCGGACGGCGCCTTCCTGCGCGAATGGCTGCCGGAACTGGCGCACCTGGACGAGCGGGCCATCCACGACCCCAGCCCCATGGAGCGCGCGGCCGCCGGCTATCCGCAGCCCATCGTCGACCTGGCGCAAAGCCGGCTGCGCGCGCTGGAGGCCTTCGGCAACCTGCCCCCGCGCTAGGGCCTGTTCACAGTAAAGGAGCCTAAAGGAGCCGCGCAAGCGCGCCCCGGCTCAAGCGCCGGCCGCGGCGTCCTTGTCCAGCCGCCTGATGAACACCTGCAATTCCTTCACCACCTGCTGGTCGCCGCGCGCGTGCGCAGCCTGCAGGCCGGACTCCCAGGCCGCACGCGCCCCAGCCTTGTCGCCACGTCCCAGGCACGCCTTGCCCAGCCACTTCCAGGCGACCGAATAGGCGGGATCGAACGCCAGCGACGCGCGCAGGTGTTCCTCGGCCTCGCGGAAGCAGTCCTGCTCGGCATAGGCCTTGCCCAGGGAGAATCGCAACAGCATGTTGTCCGTTCCCTTGGCCAGCATCCCCTCCAGGCGTTCGATCATTCCTTCCATTGCCGCCCTCCTTCAGGCGCTTGCGTATCCCTGTTACCGCACATGATAGGGCGGCGCCGGCCCCGCCCGGCCAATGGCCCCGCGGCGCGCGCGGGGATAGGCCGATGCCGGATGCGATCCGTTTCCTTGCGTTTCAAGACGCTCCCGGCGCGGAATCCCCGGACGTTTATGCTGTCACAACTTGCATCGCCATAAGGAAGGTATCCGCCCCATGCTGCCGTCCCGCCTCCGCCGCGCCGTGCCATTGCCCCTGCTTCTGCTGGCAGCCAGCGCCCTGGCGCAGGCGGACATCGGCGCCAAGGCCCGCGACGCGGCATTGGTCGACCGCGTGACCTGGGGAGCGACGCCCGCGGAGCTCGCCCGCATCCAGGAAATGGGCGCCGAACGCTATCTGCGCGCGCAGTTGCATCCTTCCGCTCAAGACCGGCTTCCCGCCGAAGTGCAGCAACGCATCGACGCGCTTTCGATTTCCCGCGTATCCGACGAGGCCGCGCGGGCCACGCAGATCGGCATGCGCCGGGAAGCGAGCAAATTGCCGCCGGACGAAAAGCTGAAAGCCATGCGCGAAGCGCGGCGGTACTCGATCCGGCGGGCCGCGGAAGTCAATGACCGCGCCCTGTGGCGCGCGCTCTACTCCGCCAACCAGTTGCAGGACCAGATGGCCTGGTTCTGGATGAACCATTTCAACGTCGACCTGAACAAGGGGGACACGGGCATTTTCCTGTCGCAGTACGAGGACCGCGCCATCCGCCCGCACGCGCTGGGCAAATTCCGCGACCTGCTGGCCGCCACCATGCGATCCCCGGCGATGCTGATCTACCTGGACAATACCCAGAACGCCGCCGGAAAAATCAACGAGAACTATGCGCGCGAACTGATGGAGCTGCATACGCTGGGCGTGGGCGGCGGCTACTCCCAGGCCGACGTGCAGGAGCTGGCCCGCATCCTCACTGGGCTGGGCATCGGCAATACGCCCAAACCACCGAAGGTCAAGCCTGAATTGCGCGGCAAGATCGTCCAGGCCGGGCTGTTCCTCTTCAATCCGGCGCGCCATGATTTCGGCGACAAGAAGTTCCTGGGCCATCGCATCGCCGGAACCGGCATGCAGGAGATCGACGAGGCCGCCAGCCTGCTGGCGCGCCATCCGGCGACGGCCAGGCACGTCAGCGGAAAGCTCGCCGTGTATTTCATGGGCGACGCGCCGCCGGCATCGCTGGTCGACAAAATGAGCAAGACCTTCCTGGCGACGGACGGCGACATCGCCGCGACGCTCAAGACGCTGTTCGATTCGCCGGAATTCGAGGCTTCCCTGAAAAAAGGGGTGTTCAAGGATCCGGTGCACTACGTCTATTCCTCGCTGCGGCTGGCCTATGGCGGCATGCCGCCCATCCTGAATCCGAAGATGGGCGTGGGCATGCTGAAGCAGCTCGGCCAGCCGCTGAACCAGCGCCTCACGCCGGACGGCTATCCGATGAGCCGATCCGACTGGGCCGGATCCGGACAGATGACGACGCGCTTCGAGGTCGCCAGCGTGATCGCGGGCGCGCCCCAGCGCTTCTACCAGGAAGGTGCCGACCGCAGCCCCGTCGAACTGCCGCGCATGCCGCACTTGCTGAAGGCCAACGCCGGCAATGGCCTTTTCGCGGACTTGTCGCCCGCCACCCGCGAGGCGATCGCGCAGGCGAAGTCGATCAGGACCGCCAACACCTATCTGTTGGCATCGCCGGAATTCATGCGCCGCTAGAAAGGAGTCTCACATGGACCGCCGCCGCCTGCTTCAATTGATGGCTGCCGCCCCGCTGGCATGGGGAGGCAGCCGCCTCTACGCCGCCCCCGCCGCCTCCGGCAACCGCCTGCTGGTCGTCTTCATGCGGGGCGCCTACGACGCGGCCAGCCTGCTCGTGCCGACCGCGAGCGACTTCTATTACGAATCGCGGCCCAATATCGCCATCGCGCGCCCCGGCAGCGGTCCGGGCGCCGCCCTGCCCCTGGACGACGGCTGGGCTCTGCATCCGGCGCTGGCCGAAAGCCTGCTTCCCTTCTACGAAAAGCGCCAGCTTGCGTTCGTGCCCTTCGCCGGCTCCGGGGACACCAGCCGCAGTCATTTCGAAACCCAGAACGGCATCGAACTCGGGCAAGGCGCGGGCAAAGGCGGCAACTACCGCTCGGGCTTTCTCAATCGCCTTGCGGCGAACATGGGCGCCAAGCGCGCGCAGGCGGCCGCGTTCACGTCCGAGGTGCCCCAGATATTCCGCGGCGAGGCGCGCGTGCCCAATATCGACCTGCTCGGCGCGGGCCGGAAATCCCGCCTGAACGACACTGACAACCGTGCCATCGAATCCATGTACCGCGACACCGACCTGCATGCCTCGGTCGCCGAGGGACAGCGCATCATGGGCGCGGCGCGCGAGGAAATCGAGGCCGAGATGAAGGCCGCCAGCGGCAACGCCGTTTCCGCCGACAAGCTGGAGCAGGAAGTCCGCCGCATCGCGCGCTTCATGGTCGACCGCTACAACCTGGGCTTCGTCGACGTCGGCGGCTGGGACACCCACGTGAACCAGGGCGCGGCGAGCGGCCTGCTGTCCAACCGGCTGGGCCAGTTGGGCCGCGCGCTGGCGGCCTATGCCGACGCCATGGGGCCGGCTTGGCGGCAGACCACCGTGGTGGTCATCAGCGAGTTCGGCCGCACCTTCCGCGAGAACGGCAACAAGGGCACGGACCACGGCCACGGCACCGTTTACTGGGTCATGGGAGGCAATGTGCAGGGCGGGCGCATCGCCGGCCGCCAGGTGGCGGTCAAGCGCGAGACGCTGTTCCAGGACCGCGACTATCCCGTGCTCAACGAGTACCGCGCGGTGTTCGCCGGCCTGTTCTCGCGCCTGTACGGGCTGGACCGGGCGCGGCTGGCGCGGGTGTTCCCCGGCGTGGCGCCGGTGGATTTGAAGCTGGTGTAGCGGACCGGCCGGCCCCCTTTGCCGACCTTGTGGAGAACGTGCCACTACGGCCGCCGCGCCGAGGCTACACTCGCGGGACAAGCCGGCGCGCCGACGCCCTCGCGTTCGGACGCCTGACCGGCAGGAGCCCTGCATGAGCACGATCTACGATTTCTCCGCCCGCGGCATCGACGGCGCGGAACAATCCCTGGACACCTACCGCGGCCGCGTGCTGCTGGTGGTGAACGTGGCCTCCAAGTGCGGCTTCACGCCCCAGTACGCCGGCCTGGAGACGCTGTACCGCTCGTACCGCGACGACGGCCTGACCGTGCTCGGTTTTCCCTGCGACCAGTTCGGCCACCAGGAACCCGGCGACGAAGCCGAGATCCGCGATTTCTGCAGCCTGCAATACGACATCACGTTTCCGCTCTACGCCAAGGTCGAAGTCAACGGCAACGGCGCCCATCCGCTGTACCGCTGGCTCAAGGGCGAAAAGCCCGGCGTGTTCGGCACGGAAGGCATCAAATGGAACTTCACCAAGTTCCTGGTCGGGCGCGACGGCCGCGTCATCAAGCGCTATGCGCCCACCGACACGCCCGCAAGCCTCTCGGAAGACATCGAAAAGGCGCTGTCGGCGCCCGTCTGATCCGGCGCCTAGCGCAGCGGCGGCAGGCGGCGGCGCACGGTGTGCGACTTGACGATGGCGGTATTGGTTTCGGCGAATTCCGTCACCCGCTCCAGGATGCCGTCCAGGTGTGAAATCGAGCGCAGCACCACCCGGGCGATGAAGCAATCGTCGCCCGTCACCTTGTCGCATTCGACGAATTCCGGGATCTCCTGGATCAGCCCTTCCACGTGGCGCAACTGCCCCGGCAAGGGCCGGATGCGCACGATGGCCTCCAGCGTATAGCCCAGCGCCACCGGGTCCACGTTGACGGTATAGGCCCGGATCACGCCCGATTCCTCGAGCCGCCTCAGGCGGTCCGCCACGCTGGGCGCGGACATGCCGACCTGGCGCGCGAGATCCGCCGTGGTGGTGCGCGCGTTGGCGGAAAGCGTCTCTACCAGCCGGCGGTCGATGCCGTCCAGGACCGGGTTTTCATTTTTTAGGTCGTTTTGCATAAATTCCACCTAAACACAGGTTTTATGATCGTTTGACCGCAACAACATCATATAACCAGCTTTATCCGCCTGGGATAATTTCTCCATCTAGCATCGGGGCGGCGGCGCCCCTGGAGAATCCCTCATGAACCCCTCATCAGAACGCATCGGCCTGGCGCAAATGGCCGCCGCAATGACCCTGTCCGGCACGCTGGGCGTCTTCGTACTGGAATCCGGCCAAAGCGCCTGGAACGTCGTGTTCTTCCGCTGCGTTTTCGGCGCCTTGTCCCTGTTCGTTTACTGCTGGGCGCGCGGACTGCTCAAGCCCGGCCTGTTCACGGCCAGGACGCTGGCACTGGCGCTGGCCGCGGGCGCCGCGCTGGTGCTGAACTGGGTCCTGCTGTTCTCCGCCTACCGGCTGGCCTCCATCTCGCTGGCCACCGCCGTCTACAACGTACAGCCATTCTTCCTCATCGGCCTGGGCGTGCTGTTCCTGGGCGAACGCCCGACGCGGGGCAAGCTGGCCTGGTCGGTCATCGCCTTCGCCGGGCTGATGCTGGTGCTGCGCCTGTTCCATACCGGCGGCGCGGGCGGCGGCGCCTACCTGTCCGGATTGCTGCTGGGCCTGGGCGCGGCCGCGCTCTACGGCGTGACCGCCATCATCGTCAAGCGCCTGAAGAACATTCCGCCCCAGGTGCTGGCGCTCGTGCAGGTCACGCTCGGCGCCGCCATGCTCCTGCCCATGGCGGACTTCGGCGCCCTGCCGTCCGCGCCCCTGCAGTGGGGCTGCCTGGTCGCGCTGGGCCTGGTCCACACCTGCCTGATGTACATCCTGATGTATTCGGCCATCCAGAAGCTGCCCACGACCTCCACCGCCGCGCTCAGCTTCATCTATCCCGCGGTTGCCATCATGCTGGATTTCGCGGTCTACGGACACCGCATGGACGCCTCGCAGATCGCCGGCGTGGCCATGATCTTCCTGGCGGCCGCGGGCGTCAGCCTGAACTGGACCTGGAGGCTGCCCGGCCGGGCCCGTCCGGGCGCGGCCTGAGGCCGCCGGCCGGGTCGGGGGCAAACCCGCACCCGGCCCCCGGTTATTCAGGCGGCTGCCGGCGATGCCCCGCTATCATGGCCCTTCCGACCGCCGGCCGCCGCCGGCGCCATGACCAGGACATCCCCATGATCGATCTCTATTACTGGACCACCCCCAACGGCCACAAGATCACGCTGTTCCTCGAAGAAACCGGCCTGCCCTACAAGATCCACCCGGTGAACATCAGCCGGGGCGACCAGTTCAAGCCGGAATTCCTTGCCATCGCGCCGAACAACCGCATCCCCGCCATCGTGGACCAGGCGCCGTCCGACGGCGGCGCGCCGATACCGCTGTTCGAATCGGGCGCCATCCTGCTCTATCTCGCCGAAAAGACCGGCCGCTTCCTGCCTTCGGACCTGCGGGGCCGCGCGGAAGTCTCCCAATGGCTCTTCTGGCAAATGGGCGGCCTGGGCCCCATGGCCGGCCAGAACCATCATTTCTCGGGCTACGCGCCCGAACCCATTCCCTACGCCATCGAGCGCTACGTCAAGGAAACCAACCGCCTGTACGGCGTGCTCGACAAGCGCCTGGCGGACCGCGAATTCGTCGCCGGGGACTACTCGATCGCCGACATGGCGGCCTATCCCTGGATCGTGCCGCACGCCAAGCAGGGCCAGGACCTGAACGATTTTCCGCACCTGAAGCGCTGGTTCGACGCGATCGCGGCCCGGCCCGCCACCCGCCGCGCCTACGCGCTGGCCGACACCGTCAACACGGCCCCCTCCGTCAGCGACGAGGCCTCGCGCCGCATCCTGTTCGGCCAGACCGCCCAGAACGTCGCCCGCTGAAGGAGCCGCCATGCCAGACCCGCAACTGGTGTTCCGCCGCGCGCGCGTCGGCGACCTGCCCGACATCGTCGCGCTGCTGGCCGACGACGAGCTGGGCGCGACGCGCGAAAATCCCTCTCTTCCCCTGGACCCTCGCTACGCCGCGGCCTTCGCCGCCATTGCCCAGGATTCCAACCAGTACCTGGCCGTGGTCGAACAGGATTCGCGCCTGATCGGCTGTTTGCAGTTATCGTTCATACCCGGCCTGTCGCGGCTGGGCCAGTGGCGCGGACAGATCGAGAGCGTGCGCATCGCCTCGTCGTCGCGCGGCGCCGGCCTGGGACGCGCCATGTTCGAATGGGCGATCGAGCAGTGCCGCAGCCAGGGTTGCGGGCTGGTGCAACTGACCACGGATCGCGCCCGTCCGGACGCGCGCCGGTTCTATGAAAGCCTGGGCTTCAAGGTCAGCCACGACGGCATGAAGCTCAGCCTGTAGTCTTTTACCGATCTGGATTCAGCAAGGAGCGCCCATGCATGGCGAATACAAAGTCCCCGGCGGCAAACTGGTCGTCGCGGATCTGGAAGTGCGCGACGGCCGCCTGGCCGATGTGCGCATCAGCGGCGACTTCTTTCTCGAGCCCCCCGAGGCGCTCGAAGCCATCAACCGCGGGCTGACCGGCATGCCCGCCGACGCGGGCGAGCTCGAGCTCGCCCTGGCCGTGCAATCGGCCCTGCCCGCGGATGCCGAATTGTTCGGCTTCTCGGCGGAAGCCGTCGCCGTCGTGCTGCGGAGGGCGCTGGCATGACGCGCACCGAGTGGAACGACTATGACTGGGAACTGATCCACGAAGGCCCGCAGCCGCCCGCGCTGCACATGGCGCTGGACGCCATCATCACCGACGAGGTCGGCGCCGGCCGGCGCCCCCCCACGCTGCGCATCTGGGAATGGTCCGCCCCCGCGGTGGTGATCGGCCGCTTCCAGTCCCTGAAAAACGAAGTCGACCCCGAAGGCGCGCGCCGCCACGGCATCGAGGTCGTGCGCCGCGTCAGCGGCGGCGGCGCCATGTTCATCGAACCCGGCAACTCCATCACCTATTCGCTCAGCGTTCCCCAGGCCCTGGTGCACGGCATGAGCTTCCAGGAATCCTATGCCTTCCTCGACGCCTGGGTGCTGGCCGCCCTGCAGGGCCTGGGCATCAAGGCCTGGTACCAGCCGCTGAACGACATCGCCTCGGACATCGGCAAGATCGGCGGCGCGGCCCAGGCCCGCCGCTCCGGCGCGGTGCTGCACCACGTGACGATGTCCTACGACATCGACGCCGATAAAATGGTGGAGGTGCTGCGCATCGGCCGCGAAAAACTGTCGGACAAAGGCACCACCAGCGCGAAGAAGCGCGTCGATCCCCTGCGCACCCAGACCGGGCTGCCGCGCGAAGTGATCATCGACCGCATGGTGGAAACTTTTGCCGGACTGCATCGTCTGACTCCCGGGCAGGTCGGCAGCGACACCCTGGCGCTCGCGCAGGCGCAGGCGGCCGAAAAGTTTTCCACGGCCGAGTGGACGGGCGTCGTCCCCTGAACGGCCATGCCCTGATTCTCTGGAGGTAGTTCAATGCGTCGCACGTTCACGCCGCGAGGCGCGATTAGCGGTCTTATCCTGGGCGCAGCCGCCGTGGCGCTTGCCGGCTGCGGCAGCACCCCGCCGGCCGACATCACCCTCGCTCCGCAATCGGCGCCCGCGGCCACGACGCCCGAAAAGGTGGGCGACCTGTCCACCGAACGCATCAAGTGGGCATCCAACAAACCCGGCTGCGAGGGCGACTGCCCGCGCATCGAAATCGACAGCGTGGCGTTCCCGGACATCCCCAAGCTGACGGCCCTGGTGGATCACGTGCTGGCCTACATGACCGGCACCGACGCCAACCGCCGCGGCCCCTATGACACGCTGTCCGAATACACGCAGTATTTCTGGTCCACCGCCCGCCCGCGCGACGCCACGTACTTCAAGGCCGGCGTGAAAGACACGGTGGGCGACATCGTTTCCATCGAGTTGCATACCGAGCAGTTCCTGACCGGCGCCGCGCACGGCATCCCGGCCACGCAATACCTCAACTGGGAGCGCAGCCGCGGCCGCGTGATGAGCCTGGACGAGGCGCTGATCCCCGGACGGCGCGCGCAATACGTGGCCGCGCTGCAGGCCGCGCATGCCAAGTGGCTGGAGCAGAATCCCGACGCCCGCCGCGACCCGGCCGCCTACGGCAAGATGTGGCCGTTCCAGGAAAGCGACAACTTCGCGCTGACGCGCGACGGTATGGTGATCAAGTACGACGCGTATTCCATCGCGCCCTACTCTCATGGCGAGCCCGAGCTGGCCATTTCCTACGCGGACCTGCGCGGCATTCTCAGGCCGGAGCTGCTGCCCCAGCCGTGAGCGGCCCGGCGGGCGCAAGCCCTTGCCGGGACCGGGGTTCGGGTGAGCGGACTGGGAGTGGAGCTAGGGAGGTGGCCGCCTTTTTCGCGTCTGTGGCCGGGTAAGACGCCCAATCCGCTCAGTGCAACCGCGGCGCAAGGGGCGGCGCCCGCGCGCCGCCCGCTCGTGCCCGCGCTTTAGAAGCGGTGGCGGACGCCCACGATCGCCACGGTGCTCTTCACGCCGTCGGTGAACGCGAAGTTGGTGGCGTACGAGCCCAAGGCGTACAGATTGGTGCGCTTGGACAGGTTGTAGGTGTAGCCCAGGCTGTAGACGTTCATGGTGGCGTCGTCGCCCGTCAAGGCGTCGCTGTCCGGATCGGCGCGCTGCCACGAGGCCAGGATGTTGCTGGCGCCGCCCAGCGGCACGCTCAAGCCCACCAGGTACGAGCTGGCCTTGAAGTCCGAAACCGCCACGTTGGTGCCGAAGCCGCCGGCCGAGGCGCTGCCGCTGCCGAAGGAGTTGATGCCCTGGCCCGTGAACCAGCCGTCGCGCGTCTGGCCGTAGGCCAGCGCCAGCTTCAGCACTTCGAAGTCGTACGAGCCGCCCACCATCCAGGCCTTGGGCGTGGCGTCCGTGCCCAGTTGATGCGCGGGATTGAGCTGGTCGTAGGTCGCGGCGAGATTCAGCGGGCCGCTCACGTAGCGCAGGCCGGTGGTGATGGCGCGGGTGTTGTCGGCAGTGCGGAAACCGGTCTGGGCGGCGGTCGTGTCGGCGGCGTTGAACGAATAGCCGATGCCGAACTGCACGCCGCTGAACGACGGCGTCGAGTACTGCACCATGTTGTCGTAGCGGACCGTGTTGGCGGCGCTGAAGGCCACGCCCACGTTGGCCTGGCCGTAGCTGCCGCCGAACGGATCGATCGCGGCGAAGTACTTCGACGCGATGTTGGTCTGGCGGCCCAGTTCCAGCAGGCCCCAGGAATCGCTCTTCAGGCCGATGGTGGCCTGGCGGCCGAACAGGCGGCTGCTCTGGCCCGATTGGCCGTTGGCCGAATTGAAGCCGCTTTCCAGGGTGAAGACGGCGCTCAGGCCGTCGCCCAGGTCTTCGGCGCCGCGCAGGCCCCAGCGCGAGCCGCTGGACACGCCGTTGGCCATGCCGACCTTGGATTCATGGTAGTCGTCGCCCTTGATGCGCTGATAGCCCACGCCGGTGTCGATCAGGCCGTACAGCGTCACCGAGGTTTCCGCCTGCGCCGTTGCGCCGAACGCGGCAAGGATGGCGGCGGCGAACAAAGTCTTTTTCATTGCAAGTTCCCGTTGATTGAACAGACATGCGCGGGTCGGCTCGCATCGCTTGCGGCGCGCCCGGCACATGGCAGGAACGGATTCTAGGGACGCAATGTGTCAATTCGTGAAAGGCAAGCTGGGAGATTCCCTGAACCGTGAAAACCGGCGCGCGTTGTGGCGCCGGCCCGACACGGAAAGGAAAAAAAGCCGCGCGCGCATCGCTGCAATATTCGCGTGCCATCTCCGTCGCGCCCATGGCCGGATCCCGCCGCGCCGCCAAGAAGAATCGCCCCTTGCGGGGCGATTCCGTTTTGTCTCCTGGCCTCCAAGGCGGCGCGTCCGGGGAAGCGCCGCCGGATCGGGTATCAGGGATACAGGCCGCGCACCTGGCGCGCCTGCAGGATGCGCGTGCAAGCGACGATGAACGCCGCGGTGCGCAGCGTGACCTTGTGCTCGCGGGCCACCAGCGCCACCGCCGCGTAGGCTTCGCGCATCAGGCGCTCCAGGCGCTGGTTGATCTCGTCCTCGCTCCAGAAGAAGCTGGAGAAGTCCTGCACCCATTCGAAGTAGCTGACCGTCACGCCGCCGGCGTTGGCCAGCACGTCCGGCACCACGTAGACGCCGTGCTCGGCCAGGATGTCGTCCGCTTCCGGGGTCGTCGGGCCGTTGGCGCCTTCCACCACGATCTTCGCGCGCACCTTGGGCGCGTTTTCCGCGGTGATCTGGCTTTCCAGGGCGGCCGGGATCAGGAATTCGGTTTCCAGCGTCCAGAACTCGTTCTTGTCCATGGCCTGGCCGCCCGAGAAGCCGCCCACGCCGCCATGCTGCGACACGTGCGACAACAGCTTGTGCACGTCCAGGCCCGCGGCGTTGTGCACGGTGCCGGTGTGGTCCTGCGCGGCGATGACCTTGGCGCCGGCTTCATGGAACAGGCGGGCGGCGGTGCCGCCCACGTTGCCGAAGCCCTGCACGACCACGCGGGCGTTCGCCACGTCGATGTTCAGGTCGCGGGCGGCCTCGCAGCCCGCGACGAACACGCCGCGGCCCGTCGCCTCGACGCGGCCCAGGCTGCCGCCCAGCGCGATCGGCTTGCCGGTGACCACGCCGGTGGCGGTGGCGCCTTCGTTCATGGAGTAAGTGTCCATCATCCAGGCCATGGTCTGGGCGTTGGTGTTCACGTCGGGAGCGGGAATGTCCTTGGCGGGGCCGATGATGACGCCGATCTCGGAGGTGTAGCGGCGCGTCATGCGCTCGAGCTCGGACTGCGAAAGCTTGCGCGGATCGACGCGGATGCCGCCCTTGGCGCCGCCGTAAGGCAGGTTCACCGCGGCGTTCTTGATCGACATCCAGGCCGCCAGCGCCATCACTTCGGAGAGCGTGACATCCTGGTGGAAACGCACGCCGCCCTTGCCGGGACCGCGCGAGGTGTTGTGCTGGACGCGGTAGCCCTCGAAGTGCGCGATGCTGCCGTTGTCGAGCTCGATCGGCACGTCGACGATCAGCGAACGCTTCGGGCGCTTCAGGGTTTCGACCCACCGGGCCAGGGAGCCGAGATACGGGGTGACCCGATCGACTTGTTGCAGGTAATTACCCCAGGGGCCGAGGTCATCGGCATTCAGATACGACGGCAAGGCATGGGTGGGAGTTTGAGACATGAGCACGCTCTCCTGACTAAGTTGCGCCATTTTATCCACGAAAGATATAGCGTCCCCAATTAAAAAGAAAAATATTTAATTGGGGACGTATATATGTTGCGGACACCTAACGGGTCACAAACCCGGCCCTACTGTTGGCCTATCCTAAGCCGCCGGCCCGCGTGCGTCCAGCCCATCGGCCACATGGAGGACCCCTTCCGGCCATGCAAAAAGGGCGGCCTCCCGACAGGAAGCCGCCCCCTCTTGGCCAGCGCCGCGCGCCGGTCAGCGAGCGACCAATTGCCAGGCCAGCCGCGCGGCCGCGCGTGCGCCGTGGCCGTCGACGTCGAACGCGGGGTTGTATTCCGCCATGTCGGCCAGGCGCAGCTTGCCGCTGGCCTTGACTCGCAGGACGATCTCCTCGACCACGGCCAAGGGCACCCCGTAAGGCGCGGGCGCCGACACCCCGGGCATGACGGCCGCGGGCAGCACGTCCAGGTCTATCGTCAGGTATACGTGGGCCGCCCCGGCCAGCAAGGCGTCCACGTCGGCAAGCCGCGCCTCCAGGTGGCGCTCCTGCATCTCGCGGTCCTCCACCCACATGGCCCCGATCTCGGCGGCGCGGGCATACAGCGCGGGCGTATTGGCCAGCCGCGACACGCCCAGGCAGGCGTATTGCAGCGGCAGGCCGCGCTCGGCGCAGTAACGGGCGATCTGGTCGAACGGCGTGCCCGAACTGCCGGGCCGCCCGGTACGCAGGTCGAAGTGGGCATCCAGGTTCAGCACCAGCACGGGGCCCGCGTCGCCGCGCGCCTGCAGCCAGCGGGCCAGGCCCTGGAAACTGCCCCAGGCGATCTCGTGGCCCCCACCCAGCACCACCGGACGGGCGCCCTGCTCCATCAGCCCGGCCACGCGCAGGCCCAGGCGCTCCTGGGCGTCTTCGAGCCGGTCGCCCTCGCACGCCACGTCGCCCGCGTCCAGCAGGCGCGCCAGGCCGTGCGCGGGCAACCCCGCCAGGAACTTCCGGATACCCTCGGGGCCGCCCGCGGCGCCGACGCGGCCCTGGTTGCGGGCCACCCCCGCGTCGCAGGCGAAGCCCAGCAATACCGCCTCGCCCGCCTGGACCTGGCCGGCGGCCGGCTCGACGATGTGCGCCAGGCGGCGGGTGTCGCCCTGCTCCGCGCTGTCGTCCCGCGCTTTCCAGAGGCTTTTGTCCAACCGTCCATCGCTCATGCGCCCCCTCCCGGCGATGCGCTCAGCACCGCCTGCAGGAATTCGCGCGTGCGCGGCTCGCACGGCTGGCTGAAGATCACTTCGGGCGGGCCCGATTCCAGGATCACGCCGCCGTCCATCACGGCGACCCTGTCGGCCACGTCGCGGGCGAAGCCCATTTCGTGCGTCACCACCATCATGGTCATGCCCTCGCGGGCCAGCAGCTTCATGACCTGCAGCACTTCGCCCACCAGTTCCGGATCCAGCGCCGAGGTCGGCTCGTCGAACAACATGACCTTGGGCTGCATGGCCAGGGCGCGGGCGATGGCCACGCGCTGCTTCTGGCCGCCGGACAGGCTGGCCGGCATGGCCGACATCTTCTGGCCCAGGCCGACCTTGGCCAACAGGTCCGCCGCCAGCGCGTTGGCTTCCTCGCGGCCCATGCCGCGCAGCTTGCGCGGGCCGATGGTCACGTTGTCCAGCACCGACAGGTGCGGGAACAGGTTGAAGCCCTGGAACACCATGCCCACCTGCATGCGCAACTGGTTCAGCTCCGCTTCGGGCAGCAGCTTGCCGTGGTCCAGCAGGGTCTGGCCGCAGATGTCCACGGTGCCCGCCTGGGCCACTTCCAGCCCGTTGCAGCAGCGCAGCAAGGTGCTCTTGCCCGAACCGCTGGGCCCGATCACCACCACCACCTGCGACGGCAGCACGTCGAAATCGATCCCGCGCAGCACGGCGTGATCGCCATAGGATTTGCACAGGCCGCGGATGCGGATCATTTCTTGCGGGCCCGAGGCCCGGTTCGTCGCGGCGTTCATTGCACCATCCCTCCCGCGCGCAGGCGATGCTCGACCTTGCGCAACACCAACATGGTGACCGTGGTCAGGACCAGATAGATCAGCGCCACCACCAGATACGTTTCCAGCGAGCGATACGACACGCTGATGATTTTCTGCCCTTCGTGCATCAGGTCATGGATGGTCAAGAGCGACACCAGGGCCGAATTCTTGATCAGCGCGATGAACTCGTTGCCCAGCGGCGGAATCATGCGCACGACCGCCTGCGGCAGCACGATGATGCGCATGGCCTGGCCGGAGGACATGCCCAGCGAACGGGCCGCCTCGGTCTGGCCGCGGTCCACGGACTGGATCGCGCCCCGCACGATTTCCGAGACATAGGCGCCCGAATACATGCCCAGGCCCAGCACGCCGCAGGCGAACGCCGGCAGCGTCACGCCGAAATGCGGCAGGCCGAAGAACCAGATGAACAACTGCACCAGCAGCGGCGTGCCGCGGAACAGCAGCAGGTACAGGCTGCACAGGTTGTAGATGATGTAGCGCCGCGGGTTGAGCCGGCCCACGCCCACCAGCAGGCCGATGACGCATGCCAGCAGCAAGGCGCCGGCGGTCACCTCGACGGTGACCGCCGCGCCGTTCATCAGCGCGCCGAAGTCGGCGAAGACGGGAGAAAAATCCAGGTTCATTTCGCGGGCGCCTCGAACCACTTGTTCACGATGGCCTGGTAGCTGCCGTCGGCCTTCAGCTTCTGCAGCGCGGCGTTCAGATCACGGGTCAGTTCCGGCTTGTTCTTGGGCACGGCGATGCCGTAGTCCTCGGTCGTGATCTGCTCGGACAGCACCGTCAGGTCCTGCGTGCTCTGCGCGAACAGCTTGGCGGCGGGCTTGCCGGTCACCGCGGCTTCCGCGCGGCCGATCTGCACCAGGTTGAACATCTCCTGGTTCTTCTCGACTTCCACGCGCTGCACCGAGGGATAGTGCTCCTTCAGGTAATTGACCGACTTCGTGCCGACCTGCACGGACACCTTGCGGCCGTCCAGGTCCTTCAGCGTCTTCACCGGACCGTCCTTCTTCGTCATGACGACCAGCCCGCCCGCGTAATAGGGATCGGTAAAGTCCACGACCTTGGCGCGCTCGGGCGTGATGTAGATGGCGGACACCGCGATGTCGGCGCGGCCGGCCTGCAGGGCGGGAATCAGGCCCTTGAAGTCGATGTCGATCCATTCGACCTTCTTGCCCATGGCGCCGGCCAGGGCCTCGACCAGCTCGATGTCGAAGCCCGTGCGCTTGCCGTCCTTGACGAACTCCATCGGCGGGAACGTCGCGTCGGTAACGGCGCGGATGGTTTCCTGGGCGTGCGCGGAACCGGCGCTCCAGGCCAGGCCCAGCGTAAGGGCGGCGGTCAGCAGTGTGCGGCGAGTGGTCATGGTGGATCCTATGGAAAGTGGATACGGCGGTGGATACTGCTATCGGTTGGGTACGGGTACAGCGTGGAATTCAAGGGGGGTGCAGGGCCGAGGCTTGTGGAATCAATGGACCTGCAATCTTTCCGAGATGCGCCGGGCGGCCGCCATGGTCATCTGGATCAAGGCGTCGGGCCGCTGCGCGGCGCGGGTGGACGGAGCCATCAAGGTGATCGACGCCACCGCCTGGTTGGCGCGCTGGAAGATCGGCACGCTGACGCCCCAGACTCCGGCGTCGACCTCGCTGTCGGTGACGGCGTAGCCCTGCTCGCGGATGGCATCCAGTTCCAGGCCCAGCCTGGCGGCGTCCACCCCGGCTTCGGCGGCGAGGTAGGCCAGCGCGGCCTGCAGGCGGGCCAGCGGCATGAAGGCAAGCAGCGATTTGGCGGAGGCGCCGCGCGCCAGCGGCAGGCCGCGCCCCTTGGTGAAGGAACAGCGCAGCGGATGCTGGCTTTCGACCATGTCCAGGCACACGGCCTGGTCCTTGACCGCGACCAGCAGGCCGATGGTTTCGCCGGACGCGGCGGCCAGCGCCTCCATGTCGGGCTGGGCTTCGTGGATCAGGAACGAGGACTGGTCGAACCCCCAGGCCAATTGCACGCACAGCGGTCCGGGGCCGTACTCGCCGTCGTGCTCGGCGACGAATCCCCAGCGCTTGAGCAGCGCCACCTGCCGGTACAGGGTGCTCTGCGCCAGGCCGGTTTCCTCGGCCAGCGCGGCGATGCTGAGCGGTCCGTCGTGCCGGGCCAGGGTGGCCAGCACATAGAGGACGCGGTCCGCGCCCGCTCCGACTGATTGATCCGCTTTCAACATTGCGCTCCAGGCTAAGGGAGCGGAGATTATCAATTTATGGTGTTATTCCTACTTTTTATTCCCGAATATTGAGAATAATTCGGGAAAACCCCAGAGCCTAGGCAAAAAAAAGCGCCCGAAGGCGCTGTGCAGGTTTGCGGGGAGCCGGCGGCGGACGCATCCGCCGCCTTCGCCGCGAGCCCGCGCTCAAGGCGCGGCGGGCTCGTCGTAATTGTTCAGTTTCACGCCCGACACGCCCTGGACGGCGGACGACGGCGCCGGGGCCGCGGTGGGCGCGGGAGTTTCCGCGGCGGCCGGAACCGGAGTTGTCGTGGAACCGGCGGCGGCATCGGGGGCCGAATCGCCAGGCGCCGCGCCGCGGCGCTTGCGGCGGGCCTCGTCCTGCCGGGCCATCAGTTTGTCCAATTCACCCGCCAGCGCCGTCGACTTGCCCGTGCGCGCCCAGTCGGCCGCGGTCTGGCCCTTGGTATCGCGCGTGCCCACGTCCGCCCCCGCCTTCAGCAGCAGGTCCACCATGGACTTGCGGCCCGAGAGCGCCGCCATCATCAGGGGCGTCTCGCCGTTGGGCGCGGGCGCGTTGGGCATGGCATGCTGCGCCAGCAGCAGGCGCGCCATCTCCATCTGCCCCTTCGAGGCCGCGTAGTGCAGCGGCGTCCAGCCCAGCCGGTTGACCTGGGCGCCGCGCGCGATCAGTTTTTTCGCCCTTTCGGTCTGTCCCGCGATCGCCAGGTACATCAGCGGCGTCTCGCCCGCGGGATTCTCGGCGTTCACGTCGGTGCGCTTGTCGGCCGCAATCACGTCGAACACTTTCCAGGCGCCGTCGACCACCGCGCGCATCAGCGCCGGCTGGCCGTTCTTGTAGCGCACGTTGGGGTCCGCCCCCTGCCTGAGCAAGTCCCGGATATCGTCCGGATAGTCGTTGGCGACGTACACCCACCAGTCGGCGGGATTGGCGGCCTGCGCAGTCGGCACGGACAGCCCGAACGCCAGCGCCAGCAGCGCTCCCCGGCAGCACGACAACACGGCCCTCTGGGCGGAGGCGACACTGATAGCCATGGATATCCTAGAATTTACTTTAAATAAAATAGGTTAGATTATTTCTTTATCTTATTGAAAAGACGGAAGAAATTATCCGTAGACGCGCGCGCCACTTCGGCGACGGGAATGCCGCGGAGGTCGGCGATCTTCTCGGCCACGTGGATCACCTTGGACGGATCGTTCAGCTTGCCGCGGTACGGCACCGGCGCCAGGTAGGGCGAATCGGTTTCGATCAGCAGCCGGTCCAGCGGCACTTTCGCGGCCACTTCATGCACGAGCTGCGCATTCTTGAAGGTCACGATGCCCGACAGCGAAATATAGAAATTCTGGTCCAGCGCGGCCTGCGCGACGTCCCAGCTTTCGGTGAAACAGTGCATCACGCCGCCGACCTCGGCCGCCTTCTCTTCGCGCAGCATGCGGACGGTGTCCTCGGCGGAGGCCCGCGTGTGCACGATCAGCGGCAGGCCCGTGTCGCGGGCGGCGCGGATGTGGCGGCGGAAGCGTTCGCGCTGCCAGTCCAGCGGTTCCGACAGGCGGTAATAGTCCAGCCCGGTCTCGCCGATGGCCACGACCTTCGGATGCTCGGACAGGCGCGCCAGCTCTTCCGGCGCAGGGTCCGGCGTGTCTTCGTAATCGGGGTGCACGCCCACCGAGGCCCACAGGTTCGCCTGCGGCTCGACCAGCGACATCAGGGACGGCCATTCCGGCATGTTCACGCTGACGACCAGCGCATGCGTCACCTGGTTGGCGGCCATGCGCTCGAGAATGGCCGGCAGGTCGGCGGCAAGCTCCGGGAAATTCAAATGGCAGTGGGAATCGACGTACATGGTGAATCGGGTGAAAGTGCCGCGGCGCCGTCCGTGGCCGGACAAAGCGCCGCCGGATCAAAGACTTACGCCTGGCAGGATAGCACCACGCGCTGCAGGGCGGCGTGGGCGAACAGCTTGGCGTTCAAGGGATGGGTGGCCAGGGCGCGCTGCCGCGTGAGCCAGCGCGCCGACTCGGCCACCCGGGCCGGGTTCATGCGCGCGGCGACTTGCGCCACGCTGCCGGCCAGCGCCGGGAAATAGCGGGCGGGCGCACCCGCGCCGGCCAGCATCAGGTCCGTATACAGCCGCTGCAGGGCATCGATCCATTCGCCGGCCGCCACTTTTTCCAGCGCCTCGGCCAGGGTGCCCACGTCGGGCGCCTGTCCGTTCGCAAGCGGCCCGACCAGTTGCGCCAGCCAGGGCGGGCACGCGGCTTCGCCAGATTGCGCCAGGCGCAGCGCGGCCAGCGGCGCGCCGCCGGCGGCAGCCAGCCATTCGCGCGCCGGCTCGACGTTCTGCTCCCGCAGCCACTGCAGCGCGGTTTCCGGATCGGGCGCCGGCAGCGGCAGACGACGGCAGCGCGATACCAGGGTCGGCAGCAGCCGGTCCGGCGCGTCCGCCACCAGCAGGAAGACCGTGTGCGGCGGCGGCTCCTCCAGCACCTTGAGCAAGGCGTTGGACGACACCACGTTCAGCGCGTGGGCCGGGTACAGCAGCGCCACGCGCCAGCCGCCGCGGTGCGTGGCGGTGTTGAACCAGGATTCCAGCGTACGGATCTGGTCGATGCGGATTTCCTTGGACGGCGCGCGCTTGGCCGCGCCCGCCGCCGGTTCGGCATCCTCGGCGGAGTCGGCAGCGGCGGCGCCCTCTTCCAGAGCCACGGCTTCGGGACGGATGCGGCGCAGGTCGGGATGGTTGCCGCTGGCGAACCAGGCGCAGGCGGCGCAGCGTCCGCAGGCCAGTCCGTTGTCCGGCGTTTCGCACAGCAGGCTGGCGGCGGCGGCGATCGCGAAGTCCAGCTTGCCGATGCCGGCCAGGCCGTGCACCAGCCAGGCGTGCGCGAAGCGCTCGCGGTTGCCCAGCCAGGCCCGCGCGGTGTCCATCTGCCAGGGCAGGAATTGCGGCGCGCCGGCCCCGCCCTTGTCTGCGTCCTGCGCGGCGGGCTGGGCGCGCTCGGAGGAACGGGTTGCGCTCACCGGCCTGCCTCCAGGAGTTCGCGCAGCCCGGTTTCGAGCCCGGCGCGGATCTCGGCGATGGAGCGGGTGGAATCGACGATGCGGATGCGGCCCGGATCGGCGGCCGCGCGCGCGTGGTAGGCCGCGCGCGTGCGCTCGAAGAAGGCCGCGCCCTCGCGCTCGAAGCGGTCGGGCTCGCGCGCATCGGCCAGCCGCGCCCGCGCCACTTCCAGGGGCACGTCGAAGAGCCAGGTGCGGTCGGGCTGGCCCGCCTGCATCCAGTCTTCCAGCACGGCCACGCGTTCGGCGCCCAGGCCCCGGCCGCCGCCCTGGTAGGCGTAGGTGGCGTCCGTGTAGCGGTCGCACACGACCCAGGCCCCGCGCGCCAGCGCCGGCTCGATCACCTGGCGCACGTGTTCGCAGCGGGACGCGAACATCAGCAGGGTTTCAGTGTCCAGCCCCATCGGGTCGGTCAGCAGCAAGGCGCGCAGCTTTTCGCCCAGCGGCGTGCCGCCGGGCTCGCGGGTGGACACCACGTCCAGGCCCTGCGCGCGCAGGAAATCGGCGATCCAGACGGCATGCGTGCTCTTGCCCGCGCCGTCCACGCCCTCCAGCGTAATGAAGCGTCCACGCGAGGTCATTCGTCTTGTCCTTGTGCTTTGACTTGCGGAGAAGCCGGCGCGCCGGCCGGCTCCGGCGCCGATTCCGCGGGCGAGGCCGGCGCGGGATTCCGGTTGGGCGCCGGGACCGGGACCGCGTTCTGCCCCTGCCCCAGGATGTAGCGGGAGACGTTGCGGTTGTGCTCGGACAGGTTGACCGAGAATTCGCTGGTGCCGTTGCCGCGGGATACGAAGAAGAGGAACTTGTGCTGCTCGGGCTGCACCGCCGCCAGCAGCGCCGCCCGGCCCGCCGCGGCGATGGGCGTGGGGGGCAGGCCCGGCCGCGTATAGGTATTCCACGGCGTGTCCGTCTGCAGGTCGCGCTTGCGGATCCGGCCCTGGTAGGCGTCGCCCATGCCGTAGATCACGGTGGGATCGGTCTGCAGCAGCATCCCCACTTTCAGGCGGTTGGTGAACACGCCCGACACGCGGCGGCGGTCGGGACCGTGGCCGGTTTCCTTTTCGATGATGGAGGCCAGGACCAGCGCTTCGTAGGGCGTGCTCACCGGCAGGTCCGGCTGGCGCTTGGCCCAGGCGTCCTGCAGGATGCGCTGGCCTTCCTGGTAGGCGCGACGCAGCAGGTCGAAATCGGTGCTGCCCGGCGTGAAGATATACGTGTCGGGGAAGAACAGGCCTTCCGGATGCTTGATGCCGGATCCCAGGCGCTCCATGAGCTCTTCATCCGTGGTGTCGCCCAGCGTCTGCTTGACGTCGGGATGGGCGCGCAAAGCCTGGCGGATCTGCCGGTAGGTCCAGCCTTCCAGAAAGGTGATCTGGCGCTGCGTCATGTCGCCGCGGGCCAGCCGCTCCAGCAGCCGCCACGGCGTATCGCCGTCTATCGCCTGGTAGCCGCCGGCCTTCATTTGCTTGTCCAGTTCGGACAGGCGCGCCATCCAGACGAAGCCGGGCTCCCACATGGGCACCCCGGCCTCGTTCAGCGCGCGCGCGACCGTGCGCGGGCTGCTGCCCGGATCCACCACGAAATCGATCTTGTCGGCCGACAATTGCATGGGCCTGTGCATCCAGTACCAGGCGCCGCCCACCACGGCGGCGGCGGCGAGCGCGATGAGCAGGAACAACCACAAGACGTAAAAACAGAGTCGCTTCTTCATAAGTCCCGGAAGTTTAATTGATCGCGGGGATCCGTCGCGCCAAAAGAGGGGCCGGAGCACCCCGCCCGCCCCTGCGCGCGGCGGGGACATGGCCCAGGCCGAGGGGGAACGCGGCTATCATTTGCACTTTGATGACGCGATAACGCCGCCGCCATGCATGCTTTCCATTCTTCGATTCCCGCGCGCGCAGAAGGTTGCGCGCAATGCGCGCCGCTGGACGATTTCCTGGTCTTCGCCGCCTCCGGCGCGGACGCGCTGAGCTTTCTGCACGGCCAGTTCACGCAGGACGTCACCGGCCTGCCCGACGACGCCGCCCGCCTGGCGGGCTATTGCACCGCCAAGGGCCGCCTGCTGGCCACCCTGGTGATGTGGCGCGCGGCCGCAGCGGACGCCGACGACGCGCCCCGCCTCTATGGCCTGGTGCGCCAGGACCTGGCCCAGGCCCTGATCAAGCGCCTGTCCATGTTCGTGCTGCGCGCCAAGGTCAAGCTGGCGGCCACGCCGCTGCATGTGGCGGGCGTGACGGCCTCGCCCGAGCAGGCCGCCGCCCTGGAAACGGCGGCCGGCGCGCTGCCGCGCGCGCCGTGGCAGCGCGCCGACCTGCCCTCGGGCACCTGGATCGCCGCTCCGTCCGCCGATGCGCGCCTGCGCTGGTGGTGGATCGCTTCCGGCGAACAGCTCGACCAGGCCGCGCCGCTGGCCGGCGCGCTGGGGCTCGCGCCTGCCGCGCAATGGCATGCCGCCGACCTGGCCGCGGGCATTCCGTGGATCACCACGGCCACCCAGGACGTCTTCATTCCGCAGACGGTCAACCTGGACCTGATCCAGGGCGTCAGCTTCACCAAGGGCTGTTATCCCGGCCAGGAAGTCGTGGCGCGCAGCCACTACCGCGGCACGGTCAAGCGTCGCATGGCCTACGGCACCATCGCCGACGCTGCCGCGCAAGGCGCGGCGCTGGCCGGCGTGGACGTGTACGACGCCGCCCAACCCGGCGAACCCACCGGCCGCATCGTCGATGCCGCCAGCGAGCAGGGCGTGGTGTCGGTGCTGTTCGAAACCGCGCTGGCCGCGCTGCCCGAAGGCGACTTGCGGCTGGGCGCCGCGGACGGCCCGCGTATTGCCGCCGCCCCGTTGCCCTATTCCATTACGCCGTAGGGCCCGTTCACCCCAAGGGCAGCCGCCCCTAGACCGCCACCCCGAACAGCGCGCCCACGGCGGCGGTCGCCGCCATCGCCAAGGCGCCCAGGACCGTCACGCGCAGCGCCGCGGGCCCCTGGGGCGCGCCGCCGGCCCTCGCAGCCAGCGCGCCCAACCCCGCCAGACAGGCCACGGACGCGCCGATGACCCAGCCGATCAACTGCGGCAAGGGCGCCAGGGTGGCCACCAATAACGGCAGCGCCGCGCCCGCGGCGAACGACGCGGCCGACGCCACCGCGGCTTGCACCGGCCGGGCGCGGTTGTGCATGGAAATGCCCAGTTCGTCGCGGGCGTGCGCGTCCAGCGCATCGTGCGTAGTCAGTTGGCGCGCCACCTGTTCCGCTAGGCCGCGGCTGAGCCCGCGCGCGACGTAGATGCCGATGAGTTCGTCCAGCTCTTCGCTGGAATTGCGCTTGAGCGAACGCTGCTCCAGGCGCAGGTCCGCGGCCTCGATGTCCGCCTGAGACCGCACCGAGACGTATTCCCCCGCCGCCATCGACAGCGCGCCGGCGACCAGCCCGGCCACTCCCGAGGTCAGGATGGCGCCGTGCGTGGCCTGCGCCGCCGCGACGCCGGTGATCAGGCTGGCCGTGGACACGATGCCGTCGTTCGCGCCCAGCACCGCCGCGCGCAGCCAGTTGCTGCGAAAAATCCGATGATGTTCTCTAGGAGGCATGCCCTTACCCGTGCAACGCGCGACTGGCCGCGCGGCGGGCCCGCCTCCAGGACGGATCCGCCGCGCGCGGGGTTCAACGCGGCGTCACGCGCACCGCGGTAAGCAAGCCTATCACGCAAAGCGTGGCCTGCTCGCCTTCGTAGGCATGCACCTCGACCTGGCAGATGGACAGCCGCTTGCCGGGCTTGACCACCCGGCCGCTGGCGACGTAGCGGTCGCCCTTGGCGGGCGCCAGGAAGTTCATCTTGAATTCCGAGGTCAGCACGTCCTCGCCGGGCCCGAACAGCGTGTAGGCGGCATAGCCGCCGGCGCTGTCCGCGATCGTCGTGGAAATGCCCGCGTGCAGGAAGCCGTTCTGCTGGCAGAGGTCGGCCCGGTACGGCAGGACGATGTCCACCCGTCCCGGCTCCACCACGTCCAGCCCCGCCCCCAGCAAGGCCATGATGCTTTGCCGGCCGAAGCTGGCCCGGACCCGCGACGCCGCGTCCTCCGATGCCTGGAGTTGCGCCATGTCAGTCCTGCTCGCGCTTGACCAGGTTGACGATGCTGGAGAAATCCAGCTTGCCCGAGCCGCCCGCGCTGTGCAGGGAATAGAGATTGCGCGCCAGTTCGCCCAGCGGGATCGAGGCGCGCGCCGACAGGGCCGCCTCGGCCGCCAGGCCCAGGTCCTTCAGCATCAGGTCCACGCCGAAGCCGCCGGCGTAGCCCTTGGACGCCGGGGCATGGTCCATCACGCCGGGCCAGGGGTTGTAGAGTTCGGTCGCCCAGTTGCGGCCCGAGCTCTTGGCGATGATGTCCGACAGCACCTTGGGATCCAGCCCGTTGGCCACGCCCAGCGCCAGCGCCTCGGAGGTGCCCGCCATCAGGATGCCCAACAGCATGTTGTTGCAGATCTTGGCTACCTGGCCCGCGCCCGCCGGGCCGGCATGGAAGATGTTCTTGCCCATTTTCTCCAGGACCGGACGGGCGCGCTCCAGCGCCGCGGCCTGGCCGCCGACGATGAACGTCAGCGTGCCGGCGGCCGCCCCGCCCGTGCCGCCCGACACCGGGGCGTCGATCATGGAGATGCCGCGCGCCTCGGCGGCCTGCGCCACCTTGCGCGCCGAATCCGGCGCGATGGTGCTGCATTCGATGACCAGCGCGGAAGACGGAATCTTGCCCAGCAGGTCCTCGTCCAGGTACAGCCCTTCCACGTGCTTGCTGGCCGGCAGCATCGAGATCACCACCTCGGCGCCCTTCACGGCCTCGGAAGCGGACGCGGCGGCCTTGGCGCCGGCGTCGGTCAGCCCTTTCACGGCCGCCGGCACCAGGTCGAAGACCGTCAGGCTATGGCCCGCCTTGACCAGGTTCAATGCCATGGGCGCGCCCATGTTGCCCAATCCGATAAACGCGATACTGCTCATGATGTCTTGTCTCCTGTTGCCATTGCTGTAGGTATGGAATCATCGTGTACTGCGTAACGGGCGCCGGCCGCCGCCGCGGGCTAGCGCCCTTCCTGGCCCAGATCGTCGAGCGGATGCGGCTCGCCTTCGGGCCAGGGCTGCTCGAAGAACTTCTGCACCCAGGCGTCGGTGGCCATGTCGACGGCCGCGGGATTCCAGCGCGGTTTCTTGTCCTTGTCGATCAGCAGCGCGCGGATGCCCTCGGCGAAATCGCCATGCTCGGTGCATGCCAGCGCCGCGATGTATTCGGCGCGGAACACGTCGTCCAGCGAGCGCAGGCGCATGCGCTGCTGCAGCGCGAACGCCAGGCGCACCGACCCCGGCGAGCCCGCCAGCATGGTCGACGCGGCGCGCGCCAGCCAGGGGTCCTCGTGGTCTTTCAGCGCGGCCAGTTCTTCATAGATGTCGTCCAGCCGGTTGCCGCTGCACAGGCTGTTGATCAGGAACGAGTGCTGCCGCAGATGGCCCGGATCCAGCGGCGCCTGCGGCTCCAGCGCCGCCAGGGCGCGGCGCAGCAGCCCGTCGTTGATCGAGCGCGGGGGAATGGCGTCTTCGGCCGCGCCCGCCGCCTGGCCGGCCCAGGGCTGCTCTTCGAGCGAGGCCAGCAGCTTGGGCCAGTCGGCGTGATTCAGGCGGAAGTCCGCCAGGCCGGCGAAAAAAGCGTCGGCCGTGTTCATCTGCGCGCCCGTCAGGGCCAGGAACAATCCGATCCGGCCCGGCATGCGGTTCAGCAGCCAGCTTCCGCCCACGTCCGGGAACAGGCCGATCGTGACCTCGGGCATCGCCAGCCGGGACGCCTCGCTGACCACCCGGTGGCTGGCGCCCATCATCAGGCCGATGCCGCCGCCCATGACGATGCCGTGGCCCCAGCACAGCACGGGCTTGGGATAGGTGTGGATGCGGTAGTCCAGCCGGTATTCGTGCTCGAAGAAGCGACGCGCGTAAGCGTTGTTCCAGCCGGGCTTGCCCGCGTTCTCGCGCATGCTGCGGTACAGCCCGTGCAGGTCGCCGCCGGCGCAGAAGGCCTTCTCGCCCGCGCCCTGCAGGACCACCAGGGCCACGCCGGGATCGTTCGCCCAGGCATCCAGCCGGGCGGCCAGCAGGTCCACCATTTCCAGCGACAGGCCGTTCAGGGTCTGCGGCGAGTTCAGCGTCGCGATCCCGAAGCGCATCCCGTTGGCAGCGGCTTTTTCTTCGAACAGCACCGGTGCGTTCATCTTATGTCGGCTCCTTTTTCCAACAATTGGCGGGCGATGATCACGCGCATGATCTCGTTGGTCCCTTCCAGAATCTGATGAACGCGAGTATCGCGCACCAGACGCTCCAAGGGATAGTCCCGCAAGTATCCGTAGCCGCCATGGATCTGCTGCGCGTCCAGGCAGATCTGGAAACCCATATCGGTGGCGAAACGCTTGGCCATGGCGCAGTAGGTCGCCGCGTCGGGCGCGCCCGCGTCCAGCTTGCACGCCGCCAGCCGCACCATCTGGCGGGCCGCCACCAGGTGCGTGGCCATGTCGGCCAGCTTGAACTGCAGCGCCTGGAACTCGGCCAGGCGCCGGTTGAACTGCCTGCGTTCGTCCATGTAGCGCCGCGCGGCGTCCAGCGCCCCCTGCGCGGCACCCACCGAGCAGGTGCCGATATTGATGCGGCCGCCGTCCAGGCCCTTCATCGCGATCTTGAAGCCTTCGCCTTCCTGGCCCAGCATGTTGGCGGCCGGCACGCGGACGTTCTCGAAGGTGATGGGACGGGTGGACTGGCTGTTCCAGCCCATTTTCTCTTCCTTGCGCCCGTAGCCGATGCCCTCGCTGTCCGCGGGAATGGCGAACGCGCTGATGCCGCCGGCGCCCTCGCCCCCGGTGCGCGCCATGACCACCAGCAGGTCCGTGTCGCCGCCGCCCGAGATGAATGCCTTGGCGCCGTTGACGATGTAGTCGTCGCCCTGGCGCTGCGCGCGCGTGGACAGGGAGGCGGCGTCGGAGCCCGCGCCGGGCTCGGTCAGGCAGTACGAGGCCAGCTTCTGGCCGCTGGCCAGCAGCGGTCCCCAGGCCTCGCGCAGCCCCGGCTGGCCCCATTTGCCCACCATCCAGGTGGCCATGTTGTGGATCGTCAGGAACGCCGTGGTGGACGGGTCCACCGCCGCCATTTCCTCGAACACCAGGGTGGCGTCCAGGCGCGGCAGCCCCAGGCCGCCGATGTCCTCGCTGGCGTAGATGGCGCAGAAGCCCATTTCGCCCGCGCGGGCGAAGGCCTCGCGCGGAAAGATGCCTTCGGCGTCCCAGCGCGCGGCGTGGGGAGCCAGCTCGCCCTCCGCGTAGTCGCGCGCGGCCTGGGCGAAAGCCCGCTGTTCGTCGGTCAGTTCCAAGTCCACAGCCTGTCTCCTGTTGTAGTCGGTATTGTCTGTTGGCGTCGCTGCCGTCTCGTGAACGCCAGCATGCCGATTTTGACATGACGTTGACGTAAACGTAAGTGCGTATCGACGTTTATGTTACGCCCGAAGCGCCGGCGCGATTTGTCTTACCCGCGACAATGTTTCCCCGGGTTTCCCCCCGGGGCAAGCGCCTACAGCAGCCCGGCGGGACGGATACGCCCGTTCCTGGCCGTCTTGGCGCGGCGGTGCTCGGCGCGCCGGCGGCGCGATTCCTTGGGGTCGAAAGTCAGGCCGCGGTAGATTTCCACGCGGTCCCCGTCGGCCAGCCGGGCCTGCGGCTCGGTGGCGCGCCCGAAAATGCCCACGCCGCGCTCCCAGGGCTGCACGACTGGAAAAGCGTCGCCGAAGCCGCTGGCCGCCAGCGCGTCCGCGACGGTGGCGCCGTCGGGCAGGCTCAGTTCCCGCATCCAGACGTGGCCGGGCAAGGCGTAGCAGACGCTGACGCGCAATGGCCGGGCCGCGGACGGCTCATTCGCCATACTTGGCCTGCGCGCGCTTGGTGAAGGAGTCGATGAAGCTGGTGGCGATGCGGTTGAACACCGGGCCGACCACCATCTCGAGCGCCCGGTTGGAGAAGGCGTATTCCATGGTGAACAGCACCTTGCAGGCGTCCTCGGCCAGCGCCTGGAACTCCCAGTGCCCGATCAGGCTGGAGAACGGGCCGTCCACCAGTTCCAGGTCGATCCGGTCCGGATAGGCGTGGGTGTTGCGCGTGGTGAAGCGCTGCTTCATCCCCGCGAAACTGATCAGGATGGAAGCCTGCATGCCGTGCTCGTCTCGCGTCTGCACCTCGGCGCCGCCGCACCATGGCATGAACTCGGGGTACTTCTCCACGTCGGCGACCAGATCGAACATCTGGGCGGCGTTATAGGGCACCAGGACGGATCGTTGTACTTTGTGCATCGACTATCGCAAATGGCTAGAATGGCACGATTTTACCGGCACAACACGACCTGGGGCCAGAATACGCCTAGCCATAGCGCGCGGCCCCCAGGCACAAGGGCTTTATGAGCATTATCGACAACCGCAAGGCCACGCACGACTATTTCATCGAAGACCGCTACGAGGCCGGCATTGTGCTGCAAGGCTGGGAAGTCAAGGCGATCCGCGACGGCCGTGTACAGCTCAAGGAAAGCTACGTCATCGTGCGCGATGGCGAGCTCTACCTGCTGGGCATGCACGTCAGCCCCCTGCCCACCGCGTCCACGCACATCCACCCCGACGCCATGCGCACGCGCAAGCTGCTGCTGAAGGCCGAGGAAATCAGCAAGCTCATCGGCAAGGTCGAGCAGCGCGGCTACACGCTGGTCCCGCTCAACCTGCACTACAAGAACGGGCGCATCAAGCTGGACTTCGCGCTGGGCCGCGGCAAGAAGCTGTTCGACAAGCGCGACACCGCGCGCGAAAAGGACTGGCAGCGCGAGAAAGAGCGCATGATGAAGCACGACACCCGCGCCCCGCGCAAGGGCAAGGACGATTGATTCACGCGGCCGCGGGCAGCGCCTGGCGCTCGGCGTCCGCGCCCGGCCCCGCGATGCGGTTGCGTCCCGCCGCCTTCGCCGCATAGAGCTTGCGGTCGGCGCGCTCGAAGAACGCCTGCAGGCTTTCGCCGGGCATCCAGTCCGCCACTCCGGCGCTGAACGCATACGAAATGGTGCTGCCGCCATGCGCGCACGGCGTGCGCCGCACCGAATCCAGCAGGCGGTCCGCCACCTCCATCACGGCGTCGCTGCGCAAGTCCGGGAACAGCACGGCGAACTCTTCTCCGCCCACGCGGCCCACATGGTCGCCGGTGCGCAGCGTGGCCGTGGCCAGCAGGCCGAAGTGGCGCAGCACGGCGTCGCCGGCCGCATGGCCGTGGGTGTCGTTGATGCGCTTGAAGTGGTCGATGTCCAGCAACAGCATCGCCAGCGGCCGCCGCATGCGCAACGCCTGCGCGCAATAGCGCTCGGCCTGCAGCCACCACGCCTTGCGCGACATCAGCCCGGTCAGGAAATCGGTGTTGGCCTCGTGTTCGCGGTCCGCCAGCATGCGGTCGTGGATGATCATGATGGTGCCCAGGGTCAGGCATGGCATGGTCAGCACGCCCAGCGTCATGAACGCGATATTCCAGGCGGTAGGCAGCAGCAGCGCCTGGGGCTCGGCGATATCCAGCAGATAGACCGCGGCGCGCGCGGCGCAGACCACGGCCGACACCAGCGCCACCAGGCGGACGAAATGGTAGCTGTAGCGCGACCGGTTCATCGGCATGCCTCGGCCCACGGTCACGGCGACGGCCAGCATGAAGCCGGTCATCAGCACCGACATCGCCACCATGCGGGCCCCGACCCGCGGCTCGATATAGGTGTAGGCCGCCAGCACCAGCAGCGTCGCGCCGGAAGCCAGCGCCATGAGACGCCTGGGCACGGGGCGGCCCACCAGCCTGCACAGGCCCGCATAGTAGGCGCACAGCGCCAGGACGACGGCCGTGTTGGCCAGGATCACCGACACGAACAGGGGCGCGCCAGTGGCCTGGAACGCGAAGGCGCCGAACGCCGCCAACGTCAACAGATTGGCGCGCATCGCCTCTTTGATGCCCGCCATGCCGCTGCGGGCCAGCGACCCCAGCACGCGCAGCGCCAGCACTCCCGCCAGCGCCGCCACCAAAAGCAGGTTAACGGGAGCGATCATCGTCCGTGCGCCGGCGGGCGCGGCTGTCAGCTATTCCGGGTGGACTTCACGATGGTCATGGCGGACGCGATCATGCCGCCCACGTCCGAGAGGTTCGCCGGCAGGATCAGCGTGTTGCCTTCCTTGGCGACGTTGCCGAACGCCTCGACGTAGCGCTCGGCCACCTTGAGGTTGACGGCCTCCATGCCGCCCGGCTGCTGCACCGCGCCGGCGACCTGCGTGATGGCCTTGGCGGTGGCCTCGGCGATCGCCAGCACGGCGGCGGCCTCGCCCTGGGCCTGGTTGATCTGCGCCTGCTTCTCGCCTTCCGAACGCGCGATCGCGGCTTCGCGTTCGCCGGTGGCGATGTTGATCTGTTCCTGGCGGCGGCCTTCGGACGCCGCGATCAGGGCGCGCTTTTCGCGTTCGGCGGTGATCTGCGCCTGCATTGCGCGCAGGATTTCATTGGGCGGCGTCAGGTCCTTGATTTCATAGCGCAGGACCTTCACGCCCCAGTTCAGCGCGGCCTCGTCCAGCGACGAGACGATGTTGCTATTGATGGAATCGCGTTCTTCGAAGGTGCGGTCCAGCTCCATCTTGCCGATGACGGAGCGCAGCGTGGTCTGCGCGAGCTGCGTGATCGCCGAGATGTAGTTCGACGAGCCGTAGGAGGCGCGCATGGGGTCCGTCACCTGGAAGTACAGCACGCCGTCCACCTGGAGCTGCGTATTGTCTCGCGTGATGCAGACCTGGCTGGGCACGTCCAGCGGGATTTCCTTGAGCGAATGCTTGTACGACACGCGTTCGATGAAGGGAATGACGAAGCCTGCGCCCGGAGACAGGACGCGGTCGAACTTGCCCAGGCGCTCGACCACCCAGGCATGCTGCTGGGGCACGATGGCGATCGCCCTGATGACGATCAAGATCGCCAGCGCGACGACGACGAGCAGGACGATGGTGGAAGTGTCGATCATGATACGGAGCCTCTCCTTCTGGTAGGTACGTTCGCAGGGCGCGCCGGCGGCGCGGGCGCCTGCAGCCGGCCTCGCCTGCGGCGGGCCGGCGCTGCTCAGGCCGAACCGGGCGTGCCCTTGGGGGTCAGCACCAGGATCGAGCCGCGCATTTCGGTAATGGTCTGTTCGCCGGCCAGCGGCGCCTGCCCGCGGGCCAGTTCGGCCTGCCAGTGCGCGCCGCGGTACCAGACGCGCGCCGTGCCGTTTTCGGACCAGGCCTCGACCGAGACCGTCTGGCCGATGTCCAGGTTCACGTCGGCGTTGCGGGCCGAATCGACCTCGCGTTTCTTCAGGACGCGCGTCTTGCGCAGGACCAGCAGGCCCAGCAGCAGCACCACGCCGCAGGCCACGAGCTCCCATTCGATGCCCGCGCCGAACCATGCCGCCACGCCCCCCGCCGCCAGCCCCAGGGCCACCAGCAGCAAATAGAACGTGCCCGTCGCCAATTCGCCGATCAAGGCCAGCGCGGCCAGTCCCAGCCATATCCACATAGTCTTCGTACGCCCGTAAGGATGAGTCCCTGTGCCGGATTGTACGTATTTCCGGGACGGAACGGTAAAGACGCCATCCCTCAAGAACAATAGCGCTGGATTATGATGTGCGCTGGCGGCGGAAATCCCTGCGGGACCCGCCGCCCCTCCTCTCACGCAAAGCCCCCAATGACCGCCGCAATCCGTTCCGCCCTTCCCGTCCTGATCCTGCATACCGGCGATCCGGACGACACGCTGAAAAGCCAGTTCGGCGGCTATGCCGACCAACTCGCGCAGGCCGCCGGCCTGGCGCCCGACGACATGGAAATCGTGGCCGTGCATGAAGGCCTGCGGCCGCGCTCGCCCGCCAGCTATCGCGCCGCGCTGATCACCGGCTCGCCCGCCATGGTGACCGACAAGGAGCCCTGGAGCGAAGACACGGCCGCCTGGCTGCGCGAAGCCGCCGCCGCGGAACTGCCCATGTTCGGCATCTGCTATGGCCACCAATTGCTGGCGCATGCCCTGGGCGGCAAAGTGGGCTACAACCCGGCGGGCCGCGAAGTCGGCACGCAAACGGTGGAACTGCTGCCGCCCGCGGCCGGCGACAAGCTGCTGGCGGGCCTTCCGCCCACCTTCCCGGCCCAGATGCTGCATGCCCAGACCGTGCTGCAGGCGCCGCCCGGCTCGGCCGTGCTGGCGCGCTCGGACCTGGACGGGCACCAGATGATCCGCATCGGCCGCAACGTGTTCTCCACCCAGTTCCATCCCGAATTCGGCCCCGACTTCATCCGCGCCCACCTGGAGCGTTTCGGCCGCCGCTACGCCGCCGAGAACCTGGACGTGCCGGGCCTGTCCGCCAATGTGCGCGCCACGCCCGTGGCGGGCGGCCTGTTGCGCCGTTTCCTGGACGCCTACGCCCCCGCCTAGGTTCCAGGCCGCGCAACAACCGGAGTGCGGCGGATGGCGGGCCTTGAGACGATACGGTCAAGCGCGCCAGTCCGCGCACCCGCCAGGAGCCACTATGAACCACGCCGCCGCCTCTTTGAGCAAACAGCACGCCGCCGCCGTCGAGCGCGCCTGCCGCGCGCTGGAGTCCGAGCAGCCGCCCGACCTGGCCACGCTGGCCGAACAGGCCGGCATGAGCCGATTCCATTTCCACCGCGTGTTCAAGGCCGCCACCGGCATCACCCCGAAGGCCTATGCCACCGCCCTGCGCGCCAATCGCGCGCGGCAGCGCCTGGAGCAGAGCGCCAGCGTCACCGACGCCCTGTATGACGCCGGATTCAATTCCAGCGGCCGCTTTTACGAAGCCGCGCCCGCCATCCTGGGCATGACGCCCACCGCCTTCCGCAGGAACGGCGCGGGCGTGGACATCCGCTTCGCGGTCGCGCAGTGTTCGCTGGGCGCCCTGCTGGTGGCCGCCAGCGACACCGGCATCTGCGAGATCGCCCTGCACGAAGATCCGGAACGGCTCGTGCGCGACCTGCAGGACCGCTTCAAGGCGGCCCGCCTGATCGGCGCCGATGCGCAATTCGAAAGCTGGGTCGCGGCCGTCGTGGGCTTCGTCGAGGATCCTTCGCGCGGCCTGGACCTGCCCCTGGACGTGCGCGGCACCGCCTTCCAGCGCCGGGTCTGGGAAGCGTTGCGCGAGATCCCGGTGGGCGCGACCGCCACCTACACCGACATCGCCGAACGCATCGGCTCGCCCCGCGCCGTGCGCGCCGTGGCCCGCGCCTGCGCCACCAACAACATCGCCCTGGCCATCCCCTGCCATCGCGTGGTGCGCACCGACGGCTCGCTGGCCGGGTACCGCTGGGGGATAGACCGCAAGCGGGAATTGATTGCGCGGGAGGCGTTGGCGGCTTAGGGGGGGTGTCAGACACCCGGGAAGAGCGGCTGCAGGCGGGATGGCGTCTCGTAAGGGTGTCAGACACCCTTACGAGACGCCCGTCTGTAGGCAGGTGTCTGACACCCTTACGAGACACCCGTCCGATCCAAACCGGCCTCCCCGGGTGTCTGACACCCCCCCAACACAAAAAAAACCCCGCGCCCTCCCGGACGCGGGGTTTTTCAAACCGGAAACCCGATCAGTTCTTGGCCAGGCGCTGCCACGTATCGACAACGGTATCCGGGTTGAGCGACATCGACAGGATGCCTTCGTCCTTCAGCCATTGCGCGAAGTCGGGGTGGTCGCTGGGGCCCTGGCCGCAGATGCCCACGTACTTGTTGGCGGCCAGGCAAGCCTTGATCGCGCGGCGCAGCATGAACTTCACGGCCTCGTCGCGCTCGTCGAAGTCGGCGGCCAGCAGCTCCATGCCCGAATCGCGGTCCAGGCCCAGCGTGAGCTGGGTCATGTCGTTGGAGCCGATCGAGAAGCCGTCGAAGTACTGCAGGAACTCGTCGGCCAGGATGGCGTTGGACGGCACTTCGCACATCATGATGAGCTTCAGGCCGTTCTCGCCGCGGGCGAGGCCGTGCTTGGCCAGCAGGTTGACCACGCGCTCGGCCTGGCCCAGCGTGCGCACGAAGGGCACCATGATCTCGACGTTGGTCAGGCCCATTTCGTCGCGCACCTTCTTCAGCGCCTCGCATTCCATGCGGAAGCACTCGGCGAAGTCCTCGGCGATATAGCGCGACGCGCCGCGGAAGCCCAGCATGGGGTTCTCTTCCTCGGGCTCGTAGCGCGAACCGCCGACCAGCTTGCGGTATTCGTTGGACTTGAAGTCCGACATGCGCACGATGACGGGCTTGGGATAGAAGGCGGCGGCGATGGTGGCCACGCCTTCGGCCATCTTCTCGACGAAGAACGCGCGCGGGCTGGCGTGCCCGCGGGCCGCCGATTCCACGGCCTTCTTCAGTTCGCCGTCGACGTTCGGGTAGTCCAGCACCGCCTTCGGGTGGATGCCGATGTTGTTGTTGATGATGAATTCCAGGCGCGCCAGGCCGACGCCGCCGTTGGGGATCTGGGCGAAGTCGAACGCGAGTTGCGGATTGCCCACGTTCATCATGATCTTCAGATCGATGGCGGGCATCTCGCCGCGGCGGACTTCTTCCACCTCGGTCTCGATCAGGCCGTCATAGATGCGGCCTTCGTCGCCTTCCGCGCAGGACACGGTCACGGCCTGGCCTTCCTTCAGCACGTCGGTCGCGTTGCCGCAGCCCACGACCGCCGGGATGCCCAGCTCGCGCGCGATGATGGCCGCGTGGCAGGTCCGGCCGCCGCGGTTCGTGACGATCGCGGAGGCGCGCTTCATCACGGGTTCCCAGTTGGGGTCGGTCATGTCGGTGACCAGCACGTCGCCGGCCTGGACCTTGTCCATGTCGGAGATGTCGCCGACCACGCGCACGGGGCCCGAGCCGATCTTCTGGCCGATCGCGCGGCCGGTGATCAGGACCTGACCGGTAGCCTTCAGGCGGTAGCGCTGCTGCACGTCGGCGGCGCCCTGCTGCGACTTCACCGTTTCCGGACGCGCCTGCAGGATGTAGATCTTGCCGTCCACGCCGTCGCGGCCCCACTCGATGTCCATGGGACGGCCGTAGTGCTTTTCGATGATGACGGCGTAGCGGGCCAGCTCATTGACCTCGTCGTCGGTCAGCGAGTAGCGGTTGCGTTCCGACACGGGCACGTCCACCGTGCGCACGGCGCGGCCTTCGGGGCGTTCCGGATCGAATTCCATCTTGATCAATTTGGAACCGATGCGGCGGCCCACGATCGGGAAGTGGCCCTGCGCCAGCGTGGGCTTGAAGACGTAGAACTCGTCGGGGTTGACCGCGCCCTGCACCACCGTTTCGCCCAGGCCGTACGAGGACGTGATGAACACCACGTCCTGGAAGCCCGATTCGGTGTCGATGGTGAACATGACGCCGGCGCTGCCCTTGTCCGAGCGCACCATGCGCTGGATGCCGGCGGACAAGGCGACGTCGGCGTGGGCGTAGCCCTTGTGCACGCGATAGGAAATGGCGCGGTCGTTGTACAGCGACGCGAACACGTGGCGGATCTTGTCCAGCACGTCGTCGATGCCGACGACGTTCAGGAAGGTTTCCTGCTGGCCGGCGAACGAGGCGTCGGGCAGGTCTTCGGCGGTGGCGGACGAACGCACGGCGAACGAACCCTTGCCGTCGGCGTCGAGCTTGGCGAAGGCGTCGCGGATCTGCTTTTCGAATTCGGCCGAGAACGGCTCCTCGACGATCCATTGGCGGATCTGCGCGCCGGCATTGGCCAGCTCGCGTACGTCTTCGGGGTTCAGCGTGCTCAAGCGCTCAGCGATGCGCTTGTCCAGGCCCGAGGCCTTGAGGAAGTCGCGGAAGGCTTCCGCGGTCGTGGCGAAGCCGCCCGGCACGCGGACACCCGCGCCGGACAGTTGGCTGATCATTTCGCCTAGTGATGCGTTCTTGCCTCCTACCGAGTCCACGTCCGTCATGCGGAGCTGCTCGAACAAAACAACATACGACATTGAAGTCACCTTTTACAATGGAATGAAAGCGAGTTTGGTCAATGCGTCGCGTCGCGAGAAACGCGCTGACCAAACTGGCCTTGGACCGCCCTTGGGGTGACTTATAGGGGCCTGATTGTACTCGGTGGAGTACGTCCGGCCATCTGCCTGGTTGGAATTTTTTACACATGACATCTACCCCGATCGTACGCACGGTATACATCGTTTCCGACAGTACCGGCATCACCGCAGAAACCTTCAGCCAGTCAGTGCTTTCTCAGTTCGAGGGGGTGGATTTCAAGCCCGTGCGGCTGCCTTTCGTCGACACCCTGGAGAAAGCGGCCGAAGTCTCCATGCGGATCGACCGCAGCGCCCAGGAGGCCGGCGTTCCGCCCATCGTTTTCAGCACCCTGGTCAATCCCGAGATCCTGGCCCGTGTTCGCCAGGCGAACGGCGTGTTCCTGGATCTGTTCGGCACTTTCGTGAGCCATATCGAGCAGGCGCTGGGGCTGAAGTCCAGCCACTCCATCGGCCGCTCGCACATGCAGGCCAATTCAGAAAAATACCGCAACCGGATCGACGCGATCAACTTCAGCCTGGCGCACGACGACGGCCAGTTCGTGAACCAGTTGGACCAGGCGGACGTGATCCTGGTGGGCGTGTCCCGTTGCGGCAAGACGCCCACCAGCCTGTACCTGGCCATGCAATACGCCATCAAGGCGGCCAATTTCCCGCTTACGCCCGACGATTTCGAGCGCGGCACCCTGCCCTCGACCATCGCCCCGCACCGCGGCAAGCTCTTCGGCCTGTCGATCCAGCCCGAACGCCTGGCCGAGGTCCGCAACGAGCGCCGGCCCAACAGCCGTTACGCCAAGCTGGAACAATGCCGCTACGAAGTCGCCGAGGCCGAGCGCATGATGCGCCGCGAAGGCATTTCCTGGCTGTCCAGCACCACCAAATCCATCGAAGAAATCGCGACCACGGTGTTGCAGGAAGTGGGGCTGGACCGGGGCTGAAAACAACAAGGGCGCACCATCGGTTCGCCCTTGCGAGCCTTGCCCGCCGCCGGTTACAGCCCGGACACCTGTTCGGGCGTCGCGGCTCCCCAATAGCGCAGCCGGCGCATTTCGTCCTCGGCCAATTCGGCCGGATCGACCAATTGCATGGACAACTGGCCCACCGCGCCGGTGCTGCCCAGCGATTCCGCCATGATGCGCACATAGCGCGTCTGGCCCGCGTCCAGGTTGAAGCTCACGCCGTCGCCCGTCCAGTACAGGTTGGTGACGACGTAGCTGCCCGCCGGACGGTCCACGAAGAAGAAGCTGCCGGGCTTGTTGCGTCCCACGACTTCCTTGTTGACGCGCAGCTTCTGCTGGGCCGCCGCCATGTTCGCCGGCTGCGGCTGATAGAAGTAGATCCGGCCCTTCCCCTCGGCGACGGGCGGAATCCTGCCATGCAGGGATTCGTACTTGGCGCCGGCGCAGCCGGCCAGCAGGACCGCGACGGCCGCGGCGGCCGCCATTCTCAACCACGCCTTCATTGACGCATCTCCACGGGCAAGTTGACGGGACGGGACAGAGGCATGTAGGCGCCTTCGCCGGGCAGGTAAAACCCGAGGAGCTTGCCGGAAGACGCCACGGGATAGGCTTCGTCCTGGCGGCGGGTCTGGATGGTGAACAATCCGCTCAGCGGCCGGTAGACGTCGCCTTGCGGCAAGGCCCCCACGCGCCGCCATTGCGACCCCGCGGCCAGCGTCACGCTGGTGTCGTTCGGCAGGGCCGCGATGACCGCCCTGGACAACTGGATGACGTGGACGGGATCCGCCGGAGCCGCATGCACCATGCTGACTTTCTGCGTATTGACCGACATGCAGGCGCCCAGCGCAAACGCGCACGCGGCAGCCAAAAACAGCGCCCTGCCCGCGCGGGCGGAACGACCTTCAAGCCTACGAACCGGCGATGACGCCATAAACACCTCGAAAAACAAAAGCCGAAGTATATGAGTGCGTCTTATTTTTACAAAACATTTTCCGCCGCTGTCGCCGCAATTCCGCGCGGCCGTGCCAGCACGGCGTTGCGGGACTCAGGCGCGCAGCGCCTGCCGACGCTGCTCGAACAGGCAGATGGCGGCCGCGGCGCCCACATTCAGCGACTCCACCGCCGCCATATCGTGCGGGATGCGCAGCCTGAGCGCGGCAGCGCCGAGCAAGGCGGCCGCGACGCCCTGGCCTTCGTGGCCGAAGACCCAGGCACAGCGCTGCGGCAGGCGCCCTTCGTACAGGTCCTGCGCGCCGTCCAGCGCGGTCGCCACCAGCGGCACCCGCAAGCGGGGCAGCAGGCCGGCCAGATCGACGTGTTCGTGGATGGCCAGGGCGAAATGCGCGCCCTGGCCGCTGCGCAGCACCTTGGGCGACCAGGCCGCCGCGGTGCCGGTGGCCAGGAACACCCGCTTCACGCCCGCCGCCGCGCAGGTGCGCAACAGCGTGCCGACGTTGCCGGGGTCCTGGATGCGGTCGAACAGCACGCAGTTCTCGTCCACCGCGCCGGGCAGCTCCATGGCCGGCGGCGTGACCAGGAAGGCCACGCCCTGCCCGCTTTCCACGCTGGCCAGCGACTGCATCAGCCGCGCCTCCAGCGCCAGGCAGCGCGAGTCGGGCACGGCGGCGGCCAGGGCCGCGATATCGGGCTGCGACAGGCGCTCCACGTCGAATACCGCCTGGTCGGGCACGCCATGATGCTGCAGCCAGGCCTGGCACAGGTGCACGCCGTCCAGCAGCACGGGCGCGCCGCGCTTGCCGGCGGTGCCGGCCAGCTTGGCCAGCGCCTTGACCGCGGGATTGTCGCGGGAGCTGATATGTTTCATAAGCCCAGGCCGAACGCCTTGATGGGCGCGAAGCTGCGCCGGTGTTCGACGCAAGGGCCGTGCTCGCGCAGCATTTGCAGGTGCAGCGGCGTGCCGTAGCCCTTGTGCTGGTCGAACGCGTATTGCGGATACAAGGCATGCAGGCGCAGCAGGTCCGCGTCGCGCGCGGTCTTGGCCAGGATGGAGGCCGCGGAAATCGCGGGCACCAGCGCATCGCCCTTGATCACGGTCTGCACGGCGCAGCCGAGCTTGGGCGCCTGGTTGCCGTCCACCAGGGCCAATTGCGGCAGCATGGACAGGCCCTGCACTGCCCGCTGCATGGCCAGCATGGTGGCGCGCAGGATGTTCAGGCTGTCGATTTCGGCGACGCTGGCGCTGGCCACGAACCAGGCGAGCGCGTGCTCCTGGATTTCCAGCGCCAGGGCTTCGCGCGTGGCCGCCTTCAGCACCTTGGAGTCCGCCAGCCCGCCGATGGGCCGGGCGGGATCCAGGATGACGGCCGCCGCGTAGACCGCGCCCGCGAGCGGGCCGCGGCCGGCCTCGTCGACGCCGGCCGTCACCAGGGCGGGCTGCTCGGGCGCGGCGAACAGGTCAGGCTGCTCCACCGGCCACCTCCAGGATCGCCTGGGCCGCAAGCGCCGGCGTATCGCGCAGCAGTTCCTGGTGCAAGGCCGTGAAGCGGGCCTCGATCCGCGCCGCCAGCGCCTCGTCGGTCAGCGCGGCCCAGGTCGCCTCGGCCAGCTTTTCGGGCGTGGCGTCGTCCTGCAGCAGTTCCGGCACCGCGAAATCGCGCAGCAGCACGTTCGGCAGGCCGACCCACGGCAGGTAGGGACGTTGCTGGCCGGACTTCCAGGCCATGATGCGGCGCATCCAGGGCGACAGCACGTACGAGATCACCATGGGCCGCTTGTACAGCGCCGTCTCCAGCGTGGCCGTGCCGCTGGCCACCAGCACCGCCGTGGCCGCTTCCATGACGGACCAGGCCACCGGCGACTGGCGCTCTCCGCCCTCGCCGTGCAGGTCCTGGGCGGTCACGCAGCGCAGCCCCGGCACCGGGTATTGGGCCAGGATGGCCTGGAATTCGGCGCGCCGCTGGTCATTGACCATGGGCACCACGCATTGGAGGGCCGGGTCTTTTTTCTGCAGCAGTTGCGCGGCCTGCAGGAAGCGCGGCGCCAGCAGGCGGATCTCGGAAGAGCGGCTGCCGGGCAGGATGGCCAGCACGCGGGCGTCCTGGTCCATGCCCAGCCGCGCGCGCGCCGCGGCGCGGTCCGGCTGCATCGGCACGGCCCCCGCCAGCGGGTGGCCCACGTAGGTCACCGGAATGCCTTCCTTGCGGTAGATGTCTTCCTCGAACGGGAACAGCACCAGCATGTGCGATACGGATTCCCGGATCTTGTGGATGCGTTCGTAGCGCCAGGCCCAGATCGAGGGCCCGACGAAGTGCACGGTGGGCGTGCCGGCCTGCCGTAGCTGGTGTTCCAGGCGCAGGTTGAAATCCGGCGCGTCGATGCCGACGAAGACGGCGGGCGGCTCGGCCAGCCAGCGCCGCTTGACGTCGCGATAGGTGCCGAGCAGGCTGGGCAGCCGCTTGAGCGCGTCGACATAGCCGAACACGGTCAGGGCGTGCATGGGATGCCAGGCGTCGAATTCGCGGGCCTGCATCTGCGGTCCGCCTATGCCTTCGCAGCGGACCCCGGCATCGCGGGCTTGCAGACCGGCAATGATGCGACCGGCCAGCAGGTCGCCCGAAGGCTCGCCGGCCACCATGCCGATCCGCGTGTTCATGGCCGGATGATGCCGCGGCTGGCGACGTCCAGGAAGTCGAGCAGGGTCTGCAGATGGACGGCCACGGCCGGTTCCGCCTGCTGGCGGGCGCGCAGTTCGGCCCGCGCCGCGTCCAGGGCCAGGCCGCGGCGGTAGATGATCTTGTAGGCGTCGCGCAGCGCCGAGATCTCGGCGGGCGTGAATCCGCGGCGCTTCAGGCCTTCGACGTTGATGCCCACCGGGCGGCAAGGGTTGCCCGCGGCCAGCACGAACGGCGGCGTGTCCTGCATCAGCGAGCTGTTGCCGCCGGTCATGCTGTGCGCGCCGATGCGCGCGAACTGGTGCACCCCGGTCAGGCCGCCCACGATGGCCCAGTCGCCGACGTGGACGTGGCCGCCCAACTGCACCGAATTGGCCAGGATGGTGTTGCTGCCGATATGGCAGTCATGGGCCACGTGCACGTAAGCCATGATCCAGTTGTCGTCGCCCAGGGTGGTGACGCCGCCGTCCTGCATGGTGCCCGTGTTCAGCGTCACGAACTCGCGCACGGTGTTGCGGTCGCCGATCTCGAGGCGGGTGGGCTCGCCCTTGTACTTCTTGTCCTGCGGCATGCCGCCGATGGAGCAGTACCGGTAGAAGCGGTTGTCGCGCCCGATGGTCGTCACCCCGTCCACCATGCAGTACGGGCCGATCTCGGTGCCGGCGCCGATGGTCACCTCGGGACCGATCGTCGCGTAGGCGCCGACGACCACGGTCGGGTCGAGTCTTGCCGCGGGATCGACGACAGCGGTGGGGTGAATGTTTCCTGCCATTTATTCTTCCAGGCTGCGAATCGCGCACATCAGTTTGGCCGAGGCGACTTCCTGGCCATCAACGGTGGCGCGCGCTTGGTACTTACAGATGCTGCGGCTCAGGCGCTCGGCTTCCACTTCGATGCGCAACTGGTCGCCCGGCACCACGGGGCGGCGGAAACGCGCGCCATCGATGCCGACGAGGTAGTACGCGGTCTTGGAACCTTCGCACTTCAGTCCGCCGTTTTCGTCGGTGAACGAGAACAGGGCCGAGGCCTGGGCCATGGCTTCAACGATGAGCACGCCGGGCATGACCGGATGGTGCGGGAAGTGGCCGGTGAAAAACGGTTCGTTGATCGAGACGTTCTTGATGGCCACGATGGACTTGCCGGGCACCATTTCAACGACGCGATCGATCAGCAGCATCGGGTAACGATGCGGCAGCCTCTCCATGATCCCCTTGATGTCGAGTTCCATTTTTCTATGCTTTCCTGCAAAGTGAAATAATTTCGCGGCGCGGACGCGCCGGGGCGGCAACGGCGCCCTACTCTTTTTCCAGCGTCCGCACGCGGCGGCGCAATTGCGCCAACTGCTGTATGACGGCGGCGTTGCGCTGCCATTCGCCATGCTCCGCGTACGGAAACACGCCCGTATAGCGGCCAGGCTTGGAAATATTGGACGTCACCGCCGTGCCGCCCGAAATATGGACGTCGTCGCCCAGCGTCAGATGGCCCGACAGCATGGCCGCCCCGCCTATCGTGCAGCGTTCGCCGATGGTGGTCGAGCCGGCCACGCCGACGCAGGCCGCCATCGCGGTGTGCGCGCCGATGCGGCAGTTGTGGGCCACCATGATCTGGTTGTCCAGCTTCACGCCGTCGGACACGACGGTGTCTTCGAGCGCGCCGCGGTCTATCGTGGTGTTGGCGCCGATTTCGACGTCGTCGCCCACGGTGACCCCGCCAAGCTGGGGAATCTTGCCCCAGGCGCCCTTGCCCAGCGAGGGATCCGGCGCGAAGCCGAATCCGTCCGCGCCCAGCACGGCGCCGCTATGGATGATGGCCCGGGCGCCCACGGTGACGCCGTCGTACAGGGTGACATGGGCGTGCAGGCGGCTGCCGGGCCCCACGGACGAGCCCGCGCCGATGACGCAGCCCGGCCCCAGCACCGTGCCTCGGCCGATCCGGGCGCCGGATTCCACGACGCAGTGCGGACCGATGCGCACGCCCTCTTCGATCGTGGCGTCGTCGGCCACCACCGCGGACGGGTGCGTGCTGGCGGGCAGTTCGGGCCGCCTGGCGGCGTCGAACCATTGCGCCACGCGGGCATAAAGCAGATAGGGATGCTTGCAGACGACCAGCGCGAAAGGCGGCCGCTGGCTGCCTTCGGCCTCCAGGGCCTCGGCCACGTCGTTCGAGACGATGACCGCCGCGGCCCTGGCCGCGCCGAGCTGGCTCTGGTAGCGGGGATTGGCCAGGAAGGCGATTTCCTGCGGCCCTGCCGATGACAGGGTGCCGATGCCACAGACCCTCAGGGGGTCGGCGCCCGGCGCCGCGCTGATGCGCCAGTCCAATCCCTGGGTGTTGGCGGCGCTCAACAGTGCTTCAAGCGTCGGCGCGCGGTCAAGATCCAGTAAAACCGGCATAACGTGACAGGATTGCTTATTTGCCCAGGCTCTGGATCACCTTGTCGGTGATGTCGATGCGCGGGTTGACCGTCACGGCGTCCTGGATGATCAGGTCGTAGTTTTCCTGCTCGGCGATGCGCTTGATGGCGTCATTGGCCTTCGTCACGATGCCCGAGAATTCTTCGTTGCGGCGGCGGTTGAAGTCTTCCTGGAATTCGCGGCGCTTGCGCTGCAGATCGGTATCCAGGTTGGACAGTTCGCGCTGGCGCTTGACGCGGTCGGATTCCGACAGCACGGGCGCGTCCTTGTCGAATTTCTCGGCTTGCGAGCGCAGGTTGTTGTTCAGGCGCTGGAGCTCGTCGTCGCGCTTCTTGAATTCGGCTTCGATCTTGCTTTGGGCGGCCTTGGCCGGGCCCGACTCGCGCAGGATCCGCTCGGTGTTCACGAAACCGATCTTGGTGCCTTGTGCCTGCGCGGGAATCGCAGCAGCCGAACCGAGAATGAGCGCACCCACCAGGGCAATGGTACCGCCCAGCTTGCCGCGGCGCTTGGCACCCAGCGAATTCGATGTTTTAAGTGCGGAATCAGACATCATGAAAATCTCACCTTCCAGTAAGGCAAAGCCAAAGTGTGTATTGTGCCACTAAACAGCAAGGGAGCCGGCCCACCGGCCTCCTCCCTTGTTTTCAAGCGTAACGGCGCTTAGAAACCGGTCCCGATCTGGAACTGGAAGCTCTGCTTGTCGTCACCCGCCTTCGAATTGAGCGGACGGGCGTAGGACAATTGCAGCGGCCCCATCGGCGACTGCCACGACAGGCCGATACCGGCCGAGAAGCGCCAGCCGCAAGGATCGTCCACTTCGCTGCCCGCCTTGCCGTTGGTGCAAGACAAGCCGCTGCCCGCCGCGACCTGGCCGGCATCCGAGAAGATGAACCAGCGCAGCGTGCGGTCCTTCGAGGCGCCCGGGAACGGCAGGTACAACTGGGCGTTCGCCACGATGCGGCGCGTGCCGCCCAGATAGTCGCCCGTCTTCGTGTCGCGCGGGCCCAGCGAAGAACCCTCGTAGCCGCGCACGGTGCCGATGCCGCCGGCATAGACGTTCTTGATGACCGGGTAGTCCTTGCCGCCGTAGCTCTGGCCCCAGTCGACCATGCCGTTCAGGGCCAGCGTGTAGGAACCGCCCAGGGGCACGTAGTACTGCTGCTGGGCCGTCAGCATCGTGTACTTCAGGTCGATGGTCGACAGGTCGGCCTTCAGGCGGGTGTACGAACCCTTGGTCGGGGCCAGCGCGCTGTCGCGCGTGTCCTTGGACCAGCCGGCGCTGAAGATGACAGAGTTGGTCGAGTCGCCGTAATCGTCGACGAACTTCTCGTACGCGGCCGGCGAGTTGTTGTACAGCTCGATCTGGTTGCGTTCGAAGTTGGCGCCCAGGAAGATCCGGTCGTATTCGGAAATCGGCACGCCGAAGTTCATGCCCAGGCCCATGGCCTTGACGCGGTAATCGCCGTCGTTGTTGTTCCAGGGCTCGGTCACGCGGTAGTACGCCGACGACGTGCGGCTGATGCCGTCCTTGGTCCAGTACGGATCGGTGTGCGACAGCACGATCGCGCGGTTGGTCTTGCTGGTGTTCAGTTGCAGGGTCAGGTTGGTGCCGCTGCCGAACACGTTGTCTTCGCTGATGCCCGCCGACAGGATGGCCTTTTCCGACGAGCCGTAGCCCACGCCCAGGTTGATCATGCCGGTGGGCTTTTCCTTGACGTCCACGTTCACGTCGACCTGGTCGGGAGAGCCCGGGACCGGATCGGTCTTGACATTGACCTCGCTGAAATAGCCCAGGCGGTCGACGCGGTCGCGCGAGGTCTTGATGTCCTTGGCGTCGTACCAGGCGGCTTCCTGCTGGCGCATTTCGCGGCGCACCACTTCGTCGCGGGTGCGGGTGTTGCCGCCGATCTGGATGCGGCGCACGTACACGCGGCGGCTCGGGTCGACGTAGAACGTCAGGTCGGCCTCGTGCTTGGCGCGGTCGAGCTGCGGATTGGGGTTGACGTTGGCGAACGCGTAGCCCAGCTCGCCCAGGTAGTCGGTGATGGCCTTGGCCGAATCGTTGGCCTTGGCGGCCGAGAAGGTCTCGTCCGGCTTGACCTGCAACAACTCGTTGATTTCCTTGTCCAGGCCCAGCAGGTTGCCCGCCAGCTTCACGCTGCGCACCTTGTAGGGTTCACCCTCGTGCATGGTGATCGTGATGCGGATGTCCTGGCGGTCCGGGGAAATCGTGACCTGCGGCGGCTCGACCGAAAACTCCAGGTAGCCCTGGTCCAGGTAGAACGAGCGCAGGCGCTCCAGGTCGCCTTCGAGCTTTTCGCGAGAATACTTGTCGGTATCGGTGTACCAGGTCAGCCAGCCCGGCGTGGTGAGCTGGAAGACGTCGAGCAGGTCGCCTTCCGAGAAGGCCTTGTTGCCGACGAAACGGATTTCCTGGATGCGCGCGACCGAGCCTTCGAACACGTCGAAGCTCACGCCCACGCGGTTGCGGGGCAGCGGCGTCACGGTGGAAGTCACTTCGACGCCGTACTTGCCCTTGGACAGATACTGCTGCTTCAGTTCGTATTCGGCGCGCTCGAGCATGGAGCGGTCGAAAATGCGGCCTTCGGCAAAGCCCACCTGCGCCAGCGACGTGGTGATGGCCTTGGAGTCGAACTCGCGCATGCCGTTGAAGTTCACCGAGGCGATGGTCGGACGTTCCTGCACGACCACCACGACGACGTTGTCGTCGGTCTGGATCTGCACGTCGGTGAAAAAGCCCGTGCCGTAAAGGCGGCGGATGGCTTCGGTTGCTTCTTCTTCAGTGAATTGTTCGCCGACCTTGACGGGCAGATAGCCGAAGACGGTGCCGGCGTCGGTTCGTTGAATACCCTCTACGCGGATATCCCGCACGACAAAAGGGTCGAAGGCGTGGGCGATGGCCGGTACCAGCAGTGCGGCGATCAGACCCGGCAGTACACCCTTTTTGTGATGAAACATCCGGCGAAAAGACATCCTTGAGTATCCTCGGTCGTGCAAATGGCGGGGGATTTTATGCTAAATCGCGTTTAAGTGAACAAACGCGTGAAATCGTTGAACAGCGCAAGCCCCATCAGGCCTGCCAACAAACCTATGCCGGCGCGCTGTCCGATATCGATCCACCTTGCTGGCGGCGGGCTGCCCCGCACAATTTCGACGAGATAGTACAGCAGATGGCCGCCATCCAGCATAGGAATGGGTAGCAAATTTAGAACGCCCAGACTGATGCTGATCAAGGCGATATAAGCGATATACGCAACAATTCCGATTCTTGCGGTCTGCCCGGCGTAGTCCGCGATGGTCACCGGGCCGCTGACGTTGCGCCAGGACACGTCGCCGGTCACCATGCGGCCCATCATGCGCAGCGAGAACCAGGCCGTGTCCCAGGTGCGGACGGCGCCGCGCCACAGGCTTTCGAACACCCCGTAACGAACCGTCACCATGGGGACGTCGCCGCCCAACTGCACGCCCAGGCGGCCGATTTCCTGGCCGTTGACGACTTCGGGCCGCGGCGTGACGTTCAGGGAAACCGGGGCGCCGTCCCGCACCAGGGTCAGCGCCAGGGTCTTGCCGGCGCTGTCCTGGATCTGCTTGACCAGGGCGCCGGTGTCGGGAGTGGGCTCGCCGTTCACCGCCTCGATCAGGTCGCCCTGGCGCAGGCCGGCCGCCTGCCCTTCACCGCCGTCGATGACCGCGCGCACGGCGGGCTTGGGCTGCGCCAGCCGGATGCCGGCGGCGGCCAGCGGATCGCCGCCGGCCGGATCCATCGTGTTGGAAGGCAGCACCAATTCGCGTTGGTGCACGGTGCCCGAGGAGGTCCGGACCTCGATCTGCGCGGTTCCGCCCGTGGACATCACGTCCATCAGGCGCCAGCGGGCATCGGACCAGGACGCGATTTCCTGGCCATCGATGGCCAGGATGCGGTCGCCCGGCAGCAGGCCGGCCTGCGCGGCGGGCGTCTCGGCAGCGGGCTGGGCGATGACGGCCACCGGCTCCTCGGTGCCGGCCATGTTCAGGCCGGCATAGAGGATGACCGCGAGGATCAGGTTGAAAATGGGGCCCGCGGCCACGATGGCGATGCGCTGGCCGACCGGCTTGCTGTTGAAGGCGCCCGCCGCTTCCTGGGCGCTGGCGCCGGCAGGCGGATCGTCCTGCATTTTGACGTAGCCGCCCAGCGGCAGCGCGGAAACCGCCCATTCCGTGCCGTGCCTGTCGGTGCGGCGCAGCACGACCTTGCCGAACCCCACCGAAAAACGCAGGACCCTCACGCCGCACAGGCGAGCCACCCAATAGTGTCCCAGCTCATGGAAGATGATCAGGGTGCCAAGCGCAACCGCAAAGGCCAGCAGGGTGAAAAGCATCGGATCGGATTCGGGAGATCTAGGAAAATCGGTGGCAGGCGGCCAAGGCCGCCCTCAGGCGAGCCCGAGGTTGCCCGCGTAGCTGCGCGCAGCCGCATCAAGCGCGAGTACGTCGTCAAGACTGCTGAGCGTAACAGATGCCTGCCGCGCCTGCCACTCCAGGGAGGCCTCGATCACCCTCGGAATCCAGGTGTAGGGCAGCCGGCCCGCCAGGAAGGCCTCGACGGCGATCTCGTTGGCCGCGTTCAGGGCCACGCAGGCCCCCTGCCCGGCCCGCAGGGACGCGAAGGACAGGGCCAGGCAAGGAAAACGGGCCAGATTGGGCTTTTCGAAGTCCAGCCGCCCCAGGCGCGTCAGGTCCAGCGGCCCCACGCCGCTATCCAGGCGCTCCGGGAAACCCAGGCCGTAGGCGATCGGCGTGCGCATGTCGGGCTGCCCAAGCTGCGCCAGCACGGATCCGTCGTCGTACTCCACCATGGAATGCACGACGCTCTGCGGATGCACCACGACCTCGATGCGGTCGGCCGGCATCGCGAACAGCCAATGCGCCTCGATCACTTCCAGGCCCTTGTTGAGCATGGTGGCGGAATCCACCGAGATCTTGCGGCCCATGCTCCAGTTGGGATGGGCGCAGGCCTGGGCCGGCGTGACGTCGTGCAGGTCTTCGAGGTCCCGGCCGCGGAACGGTCCGCCGGAAGCGGTCAGCAGCAGGCGCCGCACCCCGGGGGCGGCGGCGTCCGGCGCCAAGGCCTTGCCGCCCTGGGGCAGGCATTGGAAGATGGCATTGTGTTCGCTGTCGATAGGCAGCAGTTCGGCGCCGTTATCGCGTATAGCCTGCATGAAGAGCGAACCGGCGGCGACCAGCGCCTCTTTGTTGGCCAGCAGCACGCGCTTGCCGCTGCGGGCGGCGGCCAGCGCGGCCGGCAGCCCCGCGGCGCCCACGATGGCCGCCATGACCGAATCGCATTGCGGATCGGCCGCGGTATCGGCCAGCGCCTGCGCGCCCACCCTGATCTCGGGCAGGGGCCGCGCCCCGTTCCAGGCGGCGGTGAACTTCTTGCGGGCGGCGTCGTCGGGCACCACCACCACGGCCGCGCCGCTGGCCATGGCCTGCTCGGCCAGGCGCTCCATCCGGCTGTAGGCGGACAAGGCATGAACCGCCAGGCGCTCGGGGTGGCGGGCAATCACATCCAGCGTGCTTTCGCCGATCGAACCGGTCGATCCCAGCACAACGACGCGTTGAAAAGCCGTCAAAACAACACTCCAGACAAAAGTAGCGCGAACGGCGCGACGGGAAGGATCGCGTCGATGCGGTCGTAGACGCCGCCGTGGCCGGGCAGCAGCGTACTGGAATCCTTGCGGCCGGCGCGACGCTTGAGCAGCGATTCGAACAGGTCGCCCACGATGGACAGCACCCCGAGCAGCGCGGCGATGGGCAGCGCCAGCCAGAACGTCCAGCGCTGCACGAGGGCGTGGCCGAAGGTGCCGTCCCACAGGCTGGACAGGCCGATCCAGACCACCGCGCCCAGCACGCCGGCGACGGCGCCTTCGATCGTCTTGCCCGGGCTGACCCGCAGGGCCAGTTTACGCTTGCCGAATGCGCGGCCGGCAAAATACGCCGCGATGTCGGCCACCCAGACGAGCGCCAGCAGCGACACGACGAAGCCGGCCCCGCGCGCCATGAACATCTGGGCCAGCACGGCCCAGGCCGCAAAGGCGGCCGGCACGGAAAAGACGGACCAGCCCAGGCTGGCAGGCGGCGCATCGGCCCGGCCGCGGACCACCGCGGCGACGCCGGCGAACAGCCAGACGGCGGCGACGGCGGGGACCACATAGCGCAGCACCCAGCCCGGATCGGCCACGCCGCCGCGGCCGCCCGCCAGCCAGGCGGAGGCCAGGGCCAGCATGCCCGCGAACAGCAGCGCGGCGACGCCGACGGAAATCAGGGGGGAAGGCGGTTGCGGCAACGTCAGGCGCAGCCACTCCCAGTTGGCGCAGGCGGCCGCCAGGGCCAGCAAAGCGACGAACCACCATGGATTCGCGCTGGCCATCGCGGCGGCCAGGACGGCCAACAGGATGGCGGCGGTAACGATACGCTGGCCCAACATATGACGGTCTCCTCGTGTACGGCTCTGGAAAGACGCGCTTGTCGCCGTCTGTTTGCTTATTGCTGCGCGTCTTCGCTGAGCTGCGCGCTGGTGCGGCCGAAACGGCGCTCGCGCGTGCTGTACCAGTCGAACGCGGCCTGCAGTTCGGCGGCGCCGAAATCCGGCCAATAGCGGTCCGTGAAGTAGAACTCCGCGTAGGCCATCTGCCAGATCAGGAAATTGGAAATGCGCTGTTCGCCACCGGTGCGGATGAACAGGTCGGGCTCCGGCGCCCAGGCCATGGAAAGATGCCTGGACAGCCGCTCTTCGTCCACGAGCTGCGGCTGCTGCGCCAGCCCGGGCTCGGCGGCCAGCATGGCGCGAGTGGCCTGCAGGATATCCCAGCGCCCGCCGTAGTTGGCCGCCACGGTCAGGTGCAGGCGGTCGTTGTGGGCGGTGCGCTCTTGCGCGGCGAAGATGAGTTCCTGCAGGCGGGGCTCGAACGCGCTCAGGTCGCCGATGACGTGCAGCCGCACGCCCTGCTCTTCCAGCTTGCCGACTTCGCGCTCCAGGGCCTGCACGAACAGCCGCATCAGGAGGGAGACTTCCTCTGCGGGCCGGCGCCAGTTCTCCGAGCTGAAGGCGAACAGCGTCAGATAGCGCACGCCGGCGCGGCCGCAGGCCTCGACCACGCGCCGCACCGCCTGCACGCCTTTGGCATGACCCGCCGTGCGGGGCAGCAGCCGCCGCGTCGCCCACCGGCCGTTGCCATCCATGATGATGGCCACGTGCTCGGGAATATCGCGAGTATCGGGAACCGCCTGGGTCGAACTGGTTGCCATTGGTCTGGTGCTGCGCGCGGTGATACGGCGAAAAACGGAAATACGGAGAAAAGCCTGCGCCGTCGTTCCATTGCCACGTCGGGATGCTGCGAAACAATGGAAAGGACGGCGCGGGCAAGAAATCCTGGCTCCGGGCCCGGCCACGGCGGCCGCGCCCGGAGCGTGCAGGAATTATACGGTCATGATTTCCGCTTCTTTCTGCGAGACCATCTTGTCGATGTCTGCCACGCTGCGATCGGTCAGCTTCTGGACCTCGTCCTGCGAACGGCGTTCGTCGTCCTCGGAGATTTCCTTGTCCTTGACCAGGCGCTTGAGCGCTTCGTTGGCTTCGCGGCGCAGGTTGCGCACGGCCACCTTGGCGTCCTCGCCTTCGCTGCGGACCACCTTGGTCAGGTCGCGGCGGCGCTCTTCGGTCAGCGCGGGCATCGGCACGCGGATCGTGTCGCCCATGGACATGGGGTTCAGGCCCAGGTCCGATTCGCGGATGGCCTTCTCGATCGGGGCGGCCATGCTCTTTTCGTAGGGCTGGATGCTGATGGTGCGGGCGTCCACGAGGTTCACGTTGCCGACCTGGCTGATCGGCACGGGCGAACCGTAGTACTCGACCTGCACGTGGTCCAGGATGCCGGTGTGGGCGCGGCCCGTGCGGATCTTGGCCAGGTTGGTCTTGAGCGTGTCAAGCGACTTGGCCATCCTGGCTTCGGCGGATTTGCGGATTTCTGCGACGCTCATGGAATTTCCTTTTCTTTAAACGTGTACCAAGGTGCCTTCGTCTTCGCCGCTGACCACCCGCTTGAGGGCGCCGGACTTATTGATCGAAAACACTTTGATCGGCAGTTTCTGGTCACGGCACAGCGCGAAAGCGGTGGCATCCATGACTTCCAGACGGCGCACGATCGCTTCGTCGAAGCTGATGCGCGCGTAACGCGTAGCGGTGGGATCCTTGTTGGGGTCCGCGCTATAGATGCCGTCCACCTTGGTGGCCTTCAGCACGATCTCCGCGCCGATCTCGGCGCCGCGCAAGGCGGCGGCGGTGTCGGTGGTGAAGAAGGGGTTGCCGGTGCCCGCCGCGAAGATGACGACCTTGCCCTCTTCGAGGTAGCGCAGGGCCTTCGGGCGGATGTAGGGCTCGACCACCTGATCGATGTTCAGGGCCGATTGTACGCGGGTGTCGATACCCTTGTGCTTGAGCGCGTCCTGCAGCGCAAGCGCGTTCATGATGGTGGCCATCATGCCCATGTAGTCGGCCGTCGCGCGGTCCATGCCCTGCGCGCCCGGGGCGACGCCACGGAAAATGTTGCCACCGCCGATGACGATGGCCAGTTCCACGCCGGTGGCGGCGACTTCGGCGATCTCATCGGTCATGCGGACGATGGTGGAACGATTGATGCCGAATGCATCCTCGCCCATCAGCGCCTCGCCGGAAAGTTTGAGAAGAACCCGTTTGTATGATCTGCTGCTCATAGGTGATATCCCGAAGAACAATCCGACGAAAGTGTAAGACAAGAAATAGGCCGGCCTGATTTTAGTCAGAGCCGGCCCGTAAGCAAACTACCGTTTAGGCGCGGCCAGCGGCGGCGGCGGCGACCTCAGCGGCGAAATCGCTGGTCTTCTTCTCGATACCTTCGCCGACGACGAACAGCACGAACTTGCTGATCGAAGCGCCCTTGGCCTTCAGCATCTGCTCGACCGTGGCCTTGTCGTCCTTGACGAAAGGCTGCGACAGCAGGGTGACTTCCTTCAGGAACTTCTGCACCGAGCCTTCGACCATCTTGGCGACGATTTCGGCGGGCTTGCCCGATTCGGCGGCCTTCTGCTCGGCGACCGAGCGCTCGGCGGCGATGTCGGCGGGGTTCACGCCATCGGCGTTCAGGGCCTTCGGCTTGGTCGCGGCGATGTGCATCGCCAGGTCCTTGCCCACTTCCTCGGCGCCCGAGTACTCGACCAGCACGCCGATGCGGCCGCCGTGCACGTAGCTGGCCAGCGCGTTGGGGGTCTCGATGCGTTCGAAACGGCGGATCGCCATGTTTTCGCCGATCTTGCCGATCAGGGCGGTGCGGGTCGTTTCGACCGTGCCTTCGCCGTAGGGCAGCGCCGACAGCGCGGCCACGTCGGCCGGGTTCTGCGTGGCGACCAGTTCGGCCAGCTTGTTCACGAAAGCCACGAAGTCGTCGTTCTTGGCGACGAAGTCGGTTTCGCAGTTGACTTCGATGACGGCGCCTTGCTTGGCGTCGGCGGAGATGAACAGACCGATCAGGCCTTCGGCGGTGACGCGGGCAGCGGCCTTGCTGGCCTTGTTGCCCAGCTTGACGCGCAGGATTTCCTCGGCGCGGGCCAGGTCGCCCTCGGCTTCCGTCAAGGCCTTCTTGCACTCCATCATGGGGGCGTCGGTCTTTTCGCGCAGTTCCTTGACCAGGGCAGCGGTAATTTCAGCCATGTTTGCTCCAATTTTGCTAGGGACTTGCCCCGGCGGGCCGGGACAGTGGTGTGATTCGATGGGACATCCGCGATTCGCGGATCGGGAAGATGGGAGCCCACCTTCGCTGTGCCGGCGAGGCGGGAGCGGACCGGAATCCCGAGCCGCTCCCAGACGCTAACCGCCGGACATGACAACCGGCTTAGGCCTGGTTGTCCTGCACTTCGACGAACTCTTCCTGGCCTTCGCCCAGTTCCTCGACCAGACCGTTCAGGTTCTGCTCGCGGCCTTCCAGCACGGCGTCGGCGATGCCCTTGGCGTACAGCGCGATGGCCTTGGCCGAGTCGTCGTTGCCGGGGATGACGTAGTCGATGCCGTCGGGCGAGTGGTTGGTGTCGACCACGGCCACGACCGGGATGCCCAGCGTCTTGGCTTCGGCGATGGCGATCTTGTGGTAGCCGACGTCGATCACGAACATGGCGTCGGGCAGGCCGTTCATGTCCTTGATGCCGCCGATCGACTTGTTCAGCTTATCCAGTTCGCGTTGGAACAGCAGGCCTTCCTTCTTGATCATGCGCTCGGCGCCGCCTTCGGCGACCACGGCTTCCATGTCCTTCAGGCGCTTGACCGAGGTCTTGACCGTCTTGAAGTTGGTCAGCATGCCGCCGAGCCAGCGGGCGTCGACGTAGGGCATGCCGCAACGGGCGGCTTCGGCGGCGACCAGCTCGCGCGCAGCGCGCTTGGTGCCGACGAACAGGATGTTGCCACCGCGAGCAGCGAGCTGCTTCACGAACTTGGTGGCTTCCTGGTACTTATCAACCGTCTTTTCGAGGTTGATGATGTGAATCTTGTTGCGATGGCCGAAGATATAGGGGGCCATCTTGGGGTTCCAGTAACGGGTCTGGTGACCGAAGTGGACACCCGCTTCCAGCATTTCGCGCATCAAAGACATAACTTTCTCCAAGGGTTGGTTTCTTGCGCCGCACCTGCATCAGCTTCTGGCTGACACCCTGGGTGGTGTTGCGCGCGATTTCCCGCAACGGCGGGATGACAAAATTCTAACCGGGCCGGCCGATCACTGCCGCAATAACTCCGGCGCCTACAGGCGAGTTCGCCCTGGACGCCCCTTACTACGCTGCCGCGATAAACCCAGACGGCCGCCACGACGAAAACCTTGCGCCGCATGCCCGCATCGCGCCTCCCGACCCGCCAGGAAATTCCTGGAAGTTTCTTCGAGACGCGTCCCGGACCTGTTTTGTTGGCGGCGAAATCCAGCCTGGAATATCCGGCTCTTCGCGTTCCCGCCGGCAAACCCTGTTGGGTCACCGCCAGGCCGCGCATCAGACCATCGGGGCATTTCTTAAGAAAACACGAGTGTTTTCAAGAACTTAATCCGACATCCACACCGAGCACAGACTCTGGGCCTGCATCGCCGCTCTAAAACATGACCAGGCTCGCAAGCACACCGCGCCCCGGCTCGCGCCAGCCGTGAAACCGCCGCCGCCCACGCTCGCCCAGGCCGCACCCGCATGCCTACCCGCCATCGGCACCCGCGGCCTGCCCGAATTCGCTCCACAACCTTCGCTTGCGGTGAAACTTCAGGGCCTGCCGCCGATCCCACCTGGTGGATCCGCAACCGGAATACTGCCGGGATTGCGCAAAGCCGGCGCCAACGCCACTCTGCCAACACCCGCCGGGATCGGCTCTTGCCGCTACCCAGTTTGTACGTCGTACTGCGTTAACCCAAGCTACTTAAAACCGGGGGTGCCGCTCTCCCACGTACTACTGCATCCCCAAAAATTTAGGGAAGCTTATAATTCTACTATTCTTTCAAGCAGACATTCAAGCGACAGATAGCCAAGCGACTTCATGGGCACAATTACCAATCAGGCCGACCTGGCCAAAATGCGCGCGGCCTGCCAGGACGCCGCCAAAATCCTCGATTTCATCACTCCTTACGTCAAACCGGGCGTCACCACCGGCGAGCTGGACCGCCTCTGCCTGGAATACCTGACCGACGAGCTGGGCGTGGAATCCGCCACGGTGGGCTATGCGCCCCCCGGCTACCCGCCCTTCCCCGGCGCCATCTGCACCTCGGTGAACCACCAGGTCTGTCACGGCATTCCTGGCGACAAGGTCCTGAAAAACGGGGACTCATTGAATATCGACGTCACCATCATCAAGGACGGCTGGTTCGGCGACACCAGCCGCATGTATCCGGTGGGGGAACAATCCATCCTGTCGCGCCGCCTCAGCGAAATCACCTTCGAATGCATGTGGAAAGGCATCCAGCAGGTGAAGAACGGCGCCACGCTCGGCGACGTGGGCAACGCGATCCAGAAACACGCCGAGGCCAACGGTTTTTCCGTGGTGCGCGAATTCTGCGGCCACGGCATCGGCCAGCGCTTCCACGAAGACCCGCAGGTGCTGCACTACGGCAAGCCGGGCACGGGCGTGCCGCTGACCACGGGCATGCTGTTCACCATCGAACCGATGATCAACGCCGGCCGCCGTGAAATACGCCAATTGTCCGACGGCTGGACGGTCGTCACCCGCGACCGCAGCCTGTCGGCCCAATGGGAGCATGCTGTCTGTGTAACCGAAACCGGCTACGAAGTGCTGACTTTGTCGCCCGGCATGCCCCAGCCGCCGGCGTTCATTACCGAACCCATCGTCATTCCCGCCGTCTGAAGCCCAGCCACCCGCCGCCATGACCGCCGAATATCTCAGCGCCCTGCGCGAACGCATCCAGGAATCCCGGCGGACGGCGGTGGCCCAGTTCCGCGCGCACGAACGCCCGGACGCCCTGCTGTCCGAACTGCGCCGCATCGTGGACGCCGCGCTGCGCGACCTGGTCAAGCACTGCCCGCTGCCCGCGGGCGCCACGCTGGCGGCCGTGGGCGGCTACGGCCGCGGCGAACTCTACCCCCACTCCGACGTCGACCTGCTCATCCTGCTGCCGCACGCCCCCACGCGCGAAGACGAGGCTGCGATCGAACGGCTGGTGGCCTCGCTGTGGGACCTGGGACTGGAGCCCGGCCACAGCGTGCGCACCATCGAGGACTGCGAACGCGAGGCGGATGCCGACATCACCGTGGAAACGGCGCTGCTGGAATCCCGCTGGCTGGCCGGCAGCCGCGCGCTGATGAAGAAATTCGAGGCCGCGACCAAGTCCCGCCTGGACCCGCGCGCCTTCTTCCGCGCCAAGCGCGTCGAAATGCAGCAGCGCCACGCGCGCTACCACGACACGCCCTATGCGCTGGAACCGAACTGCAAGGAATCGCCCGGCGGCCTGCGCGACCTGCAGGTCATTCTCTGGATGGCGAGGGCGGCAGGCTTCGGCGATAGCTGGCGCTCGGTGGCGCAGGCCGGCCTGCTGACTTCGTCCGAGGCGCGCGACCTGCGCAAGGCGGAACAGGCCTTCAAGCGGCTGCGCATCGAACTGCACCTGCTGTCGAACCGGCGCGAGGACCGCGTCCTGTTCGACCTGCAGCCGGCGCTGGCCGAGGTCTACGGCATCCACGCCACCGCCACCCGCCGCGGCAGCGAGCTGCTGATGCAGCGCTACTACTGGGCCGCGCGGCTGGTGACGCAGTTGAACGGGATCCTGGTGCAGAACATCGAGGAACGGCTGTTTCCGCGTCCCGACAGCGATGCCCGCGACATCGACGACGATTTCCGCAACCTGCGCGACCGCCTGGACATCATTCGCGACGACGGCTTCGAACGCAATCCCACGCTGCTGCTGCGCGCCTTCCTGGTGATGCAGCAGCATCCGGAACTGACCGGCATGTCGGCCCGCACCCTGCGCGCCATCTGGCATTCGCGCCACCGCATCGACGCGCAGTTCCGCCGCAACCCGGTCAACCGCAAGCTGTTCCTGCAGATCCTGCAGCAGCCGCGCGGCATCGTGCACGAACTGCGGCGCATGACCATGCTGAACATCCTGCCGCGCTATCTGCCGGTGTTCCGCCGCATCGTGGGCCAGATGCAGCACGACCTGTTCCATGCCTACACCGTGGACCAGCACACGCTGGCGGTGGTGCGCAATCTGCGCCGCTTCACCATGCCCGAACACGCCCAGGAATATCCGCTGGCCAGCCAGTTGATCGCCGGGCTGGACCGGCATTGGCTGCTGTACGTGGCGGCCCTGTTCCACGACATCGCCAAGGGCCGCGGCGGCGACCACTCCGAACTCGGCGCGCGCGAAGTCCGCAAGTTCGCCCAGGACCACGGCATGGAGCCCGAGGACACGGCGCTGGTCGAATTCCTGGTCCGCCAGCATCTGCTGATGTCGGCGGTGGCGCAGAAGCGCGACCTGTCCGATCCGGCCGTGGTGCAGGAATTCGCGGCCACCGTGAAGGACGAGCGCCGCTTGACCGCCCTCTACCTGCTGACGGTGGCCGATATCCGCGGCACCAGCCCCAAGGTCTGGAACGCCTGGAAAGGCAAGCTGCTCGAAGACCTGTACAAGCTGACCCTGGCCGCCCTGGGCGGCGCGCATGCCGACGCGCATACCGTGCTGGCCGAGCGCAAAGAGGAAGCCGCCCGCCTGACCCGGCTGGCGGGCCTGCGCGACGACGCCCGCGAGGCCTTCTGGAACCAGTTGGACGTGGCGTACTTCCTGCGCCACGACGCCTCGGACATCGCCTGGCACACGCGCCACCTGTACCACCAGGTCGCGCCCCCGCAGGCCGTGGTCAAGGCCCGTCCCACCGAGCATGGCGAAGGCCTGCAAATCATGGTGTACACCCGCGACGCACCCGACCTGTTCGTGGCCATCTGCGGCTACTTCGACGCCAAGTCCCTGTCCATCCAGGACGCCCGCATCCATACCACGCGCCACGGCTGGGCGCTGGACAGCTTCATCGTGCTGCTGCCGGAAGGGGCCAGCGACCTGCGCGCCCAGGCCACGCTGGTCGAGCACGAACTGGCGGAACGGCTGAAAGACCCGCATGCCGCGGCCCAGCCTCAGCCCTCCCGCGGCGGCTATTACGGCCGCGGCCGCCAGTCCCGCGTATCGCGCGTGTTCCCGGTCATGCCGCAAGCGGAACTGCAGCCCGACGAACGCAGCACGTCGTGGCGCCTTTCCGTGACGGCCACCGACCGTCCCGGCCTGCTGCACGCCCTGGCGCGCGTGTTCGCCCGCCACGAAGTGAACCTGTTGATGGCCAAGATCATGACGCTGGGCGACCGGGTGGAGGACGTTTTCATCGTGGACGGCTCCGCCCTGGCCCGCCCGCGCAGCCAGATGCAGTTCGAGCGCGACGTCCTGGACGCCCTGGCGGGCGAGGAAGCCGGGCAGCGCGCCGCCTGAGCCGGCCTGCCGCCGCGCATCGCCAGGGCTGTCCGGACGGCATACAATCCGGGTTTTCGGCCACGCGGTGTCCGTTCCTATGCAGCTCAATGATTATCTGCGCGTCTTCGGGGGCAGCTTCTTCTTCGCGCTGGCGACCCTGCTGCCTTTCCTGAATCCGCCCGCGATCGCGCCGATTTTCCTGTCCCTGACCGAAGGGGCGTCGTCCTCGACGCGGATGGTGCTGGCCAAGCGGGTCGCCATCAACGTCTGCCTGATGCTGATCGTGGCCATGGTCGCGGGCAACGTGCTGCTGAGCTTCTTCGGCATTTCCCTGTCCATCGTGCGGGTCGGCGGCGGCATGCTGGTGATCGCCAGCGCCTGGCGCCTGGTGAATTCGCCGGACGCGGACACCGAGCGCGTGGCGCGCATGGCCGAATCGTTCACCCCTGAGATGGCCAGGGCCCGCGCCTTCTACCCCCTGACCTTTCCCATCAGTTGCGGCCCCGGCTCCATCGCCGCGGCCATCACCGTCGGGGTGTCGCTACGGGACCAGAACCACGTGCTGAGCCTGGTGCGCCTGGGCGGTTCCATCCCGGGCATCATCGTCGTGTCCGTGACCCTCTACATCTGCCTGCGCTTCGCGGCGCAGATGCTGCACAGGCTGGGCGATAATGGCACCGCCGTGTTCATGCGCCTGTCGGCCTTCATCATGCTGTGCCTGGGGGTGCAGATCTTCTGGGAAGGCTCGCGCGAACTGCTGCTGGGCGTCCTGCAGCAGGTGATGCAACCAATTCCGGTTCCCACGGCCTAAGCCTGGCCGGACATCGGTTCCGGCCCTCCGCAACCACTACCGCAGAACAATGACTTCACGCTCCGAACGCCTGCTCCGCCTGATCGCCCTTTTTTGCTTCGGCGCCGTCGGCATCGCCCTGGTTTCCCAGCACTTCTTCGACATGCCGCCCTGCGCCTGGTGCGTCATGCAGCGCCTGATCTACCTGGTGATCGGCGTGGTCGCGCTGGTGGGCGGATTCGGCGGCGGCCGGGCCCTGACCCGCGCCTGCGGCGTCCTCGCGGCCCTGCTTGCCGCCTGCGGCGTGGTCGCCGCCTGGTACCAGTACAGCGTCGCGGCCAAGATGCTGTCCTGCGACCAGACCTTCGCCGACCGCTTCATGACGGGCATCGGCCTGGACGGCGGCGTGCCGTGGCTGTTCGGCATCTACGCCACCTGCATGGACGCCACGGTGTCGGTGCTGGGCATCGAGTACGCCCTCTGGAGCCTGGCGCTCTTCGTCATCCTGTTCTGCATGTCGTTGCCCGTCGTGTTCCGGCGCGGCCGCGCGCTGTAGGCCTGCCGCCCATCCTGGTGGAAGACCCGCAAGCCGATACCCTGCGCGCGCTGGTCCGGGCGCACGCGCCGCTGATGCGCTGGCTGCGGGCCGCCCGCGACCACGGACCGGCCGACGGCTGCATCGCGGCCGGCGCGGTCCGATCGCTGGTCTGGAACCATCTGCACGGCTACCCGGCGGGCAGCCATGCTCCCGCCGATGTCGATTTCGTCTACCACGACGCCACGGACCTCTCCGCCGAGCACGAAGCGGGCGTCGCCCGCCGCCTGGGCGTGGCTGCGCCGGACGCCCCCTGGGAAGTGGTCAACCAGGCGCGCGTGCACCTGTGGCGCCGGAACAGCCAGGGCGTAGCGCCGCCCGCGGCGGCGTCGCTTGAGACCGGCATCGCGGCCTGGCCTGAAACGGCCACCTGCGTAGGCGTGGGGCTCACGCGCGACGGTCAGTTGCGCATCGTCGCCCCGCACGGGCTGGCCGACCTTTTCGGGCTGGTGCTCCGGCCCAGTCCCGGCGCGGACCATCATGCCTATGCGCAGCGGCTTGCCGCCAAACGCCATCCCGACACCTGGCCGCGCCTGACCGTCTTTCCTCCCGTCCTATATTGACCGTGCCACCGCTGAAATACCTGACCGGATATCCCGAGCCCCTGCTGCTCCAGGCCCGCAAGCTGCTCGAGCAGGACAAGCTGGGCGCCGCCCTGCTGGCCCGCTATCCCGCGGGCGCGCACGGCGTGCGCACCGACCGCGCGCTCTACCAGTACGTGACGGACCTGAAGAACACCTATATGCGCAACGGCGACCAGATCAACAAGGTCGCCTTCGACAGCAAAATCCACGTGATCCAGCACGCGCTGGGCCAGCACACCTACGTCTCGCGCGTGCAAGGCGGAAAGCTCAAGGCCAAGCACGAAATCCGCGTGGCCACCCTGTTCAAGACCGTGCCGGCGGAATTCCTGAAGATGATCGCCGTCCATGAACTGGCCCACCTGAAGGAGAAGGACCACAACCGGGCCTTCTACAACCTGTGCCTGCACATGGAGCCGCAGTACCACCAGTACGAGTTCGACCTGCGGCTGTATCTGACGCACCTGGAAGCCACGAACGTGGCGCTGTGGAAGGCCGCGGCCTGAGCGCGGAGCAGGCCGAAAAAAAGCCGCCCACAAGGGCGGCTTTTCGTTCCTGCCGCGCGGCGGGTCAGGCGTCGTTGGCGGCGTAGCCCATGTTGAATTGCAGGCCGCTGGCGCCGCCTTCCTCGCCGGATTCGCTGCGGGATTGCCCCAGGCGCGCCAGGTATTCGGCAGTGATGTCGCCGGTGACGTACTCGCCGTCGAAGCAGGAAGCTTCGAAACGCGACAGCTTGGGGTTGATGTCCCGGACCGCCTGCTGCATGTCCTGCAGGTCCTGGTAGACCAGGTTGTCGGCGCCGATGGCGCGGGCGATTTCCTCGTCGCTGCGGCCGGTGGCGATCAGCTCGCTCTGCGTGGGCATGTCGATGCCGTAGACGTTGGGGAAACGGACCGGAGGCGCGGCCGAGGCGAAGTACACCTTGTTGGCGCCGGCGGCGCGGGCCATGTCCACGATCTCGCGGCTGGTGGTGCCGCGGACGATGGAGTCGTCGACCAGCAGCACGTTCTTGCCCTTGAACTCCATGCCGATGGCGTTGAGCTTCTGCCGCACGGATTTCCGGCGCACCGCCTGGCCCGGCATGATGAAGGTGCGGCCCACGTAGCGGTTCTTGATCAGGCCTTCGCGGTAGTCCAGGTTCAGGCGGGCGGCCAGTTGCATGGCGGCCGGACGCGAGGAGTCGGGAATCGGCATGACCACGTCGATATCGCCCAGGCGCATGTTGCGCGCCACCTTGTCGGCCAGGTATTCGCCCATGCGCAGGCGCGCGTCGTAGACCGACACGCCGTCGATCAGCGAATCCGGACGCGCGAAGTACACGTATTCGAAAATGCAGGGCACCAGTTGGGGATTGTCGGCGCATTGGCGGCTGACGAAGCGGCCGTCCAGGTCGACGAACACGGCCTCGCCCGGCTCCACGTCGCGCACGAAGGCAAAACCGCTGCCTTCCAGCGCCACCGACTCGGAGGCGACCATCCATTCCACGCCCTCTTCCGTTTCCTGGCGGCCGATGCACAGCGGACGGATGCCGTTGGGGTCGCGGAAGGCCAGCAGGCCGTAGCCGGAGATCTGGGCCACGACGGCGTAGGCGCCGCGCACGCGCTTGTGCACGGCGGACACGGCGCGGAACATCGCGTCGTCGTCCAGCGATACGCCGTTGGCCGCCGATTGCAGTTCGTGCGCCAGCACGTTCAGCAGCACTTCCGAATCGGAGTTGGTGTTGATGTGGCGGCGGTCGACCCGGTACAGGGACTCGCGCAGTTCGCGCCAGTTGGTCAGGTTGCCGTTGTGGGCGAACATGATGCCGAACGGCGCATTCACGTAGAACGGCTGGGCCTCTTCCTCGCTGGCGCTGGAGCCCGCGGTGGGATAGCGGACCTGGCCGATGCCGGACGTACCCGGCAGCGCGCGCATGTTGCGCGTACGGAAGACGTCGCGCACCAGGCCGTGAGCCTTGTACATATTGAATTGGTTGCCTTGCGACGTCGCGATGCCCGCGGCGTCCTGCCCGCGGTGCTGCAACAGCAGCAAGCTGTCATAGAGCAGCTGGTTGACCGGCCCGCGCCCGATGACCCCTACGATTCCACACATGGTGAGCTTTCCTGGTTGATTTGAAGCAGATCAATACGGCAGCCATGTCGCCAGGGACGGCGGCAGCCACGTCTTGATATGTTTGATGGCCTCGATGGCCGAATGCGAAAACATGGCGTCTTTCCACCACGGCTCTTCCGGCAGCGGCGTATAGCCCGCGGCGGCGACCAGCGCCAGCACGATCAGCAGGCCGCGCGCCAGGCCGAACATGCCGCCCAGGCCGTGGTCGGCCGGGCCGAGGCCGGTACTGCGGATCAAGGCGGCAAGCGTCATATTGACCAACCCCACGCCGAGCAGCACGATGATGAATACCCCCGCGTATGAAACTCCCATGCGCAACAGCGTCGTTTCAATATAGGGCTCCAGCCAGGCATAGACCGTGGGGCCCCACCAGATCGCGGCCACGAAGGCCAGCAGATAGGCGACCAGCGACAGCACCTCTTTGAGCAGGCCGCGCACCAGGCCCAGCACACCCGAGACCGCCAGGATGGCCAGCACGACGAAGTCGAAGCCGGTCACTATTGCGCGGCGATGAAACCATTGTCATAGCCCAGGGTGCGCAAACGCGCCTGGGCCGCCTGCGCCGCCTCGCGCGAGGGAAACGGCCCCACCCGCAGACGGTACTGCTGCTTGCCATTGATGGTGGCTTGTTCGACGAATGCGTTCGTCACCCCTGCCTGGTGCAGCTTGCTGCGGCGCGACTGGGCGTCTTCCGAGGTAGTGTAGGCGGCGATCTGCAACACGAAATTGCCCTTGGCGGCCGGCTTGGGCGCGGGGGCCGGCGCGGCGGGCGCCGCGCGCCCTTCGAGCAGCGCCAGCGCGCGCGCGCCGTCGTCGGAACGCGTGTCCGGCTTGGGCGGCGTCGCGGGCTTGGGTTCGGGCTTGGGCGCGGGGGCCGCCGGCTTGGGCGGCATCGCGGGCGTCGCGGCCGGCGGCGTCGCCGGCGCGGCCGTGAGCGGCGGAGGCTGGATGGACGTGGCCGGCGGCGGCGTGGGCGCCGACGAAGGCTCGGCGGGCTCGGGCTCGGCGTCCGGCGCCGGCGTTTCCGGCGCGGCGGCCTGGGGTTCGCTCACTTGCGGCTGGAACGGCGTATTGCGCTCCGGCACCTTGATGGGGATGTTGTCGGCCACCGGCACGGGCTGGGAATCGAGCACCATGGGCAGGATGATGACGGCGGCCAGGACCAGCGCCACGGCGCCTGCCAATCTGCGCCGCGCGCGGCCGCGCAGCTCCGCAGCCTGGACCTCGCTAGGCACTGCCGCCCTTTTGGAAGACTGCGCCTGGTCGGCAGGATCTTTGCGTTTGAAAAAACCCATGGAGGAGAATTCCTTGCGGCTATATGGCGGCGGGCCGCCCTGGAGCGTCTGACCCGTTCTTGCCTATGCCTTGCGACCCAGAGCCTGCAAAACCGAGGCTACGGTGAGAAACGATCCGAACACCACGATTCTATCATTCTCGCCCACCCGTTCGCGCGCCGCTGCAAAGGCCAGGGCGGGATCGGCATAGGCGGCGACGCCGGGGCTTTCGCCCCCCGCCGGCACGGGCGGCAAGGCGGCGGCGACGCGCTCGGCCAGCGCTTCGCCGGAGGTGCCCCGCGGGCCGGGCAGGCCGGCGCAGTACCAGTAGTCGATGCGGGTGCCGAGCTTGGCCACGACGCCGGCCAGGTCCTTGTCGCTGAGCATGCCGAACACCGCGTGGGTGTAGGGATGGAAGCCCATGTTGTCCAGGTTCTGCGCCAGCACGGCCGCGGCATGCGGATTGTGGGCCACGTCCAGGATGATCGCGGGCTGGCCGGGCAGGATCTGGAAACGGCCCGGCAGCGAGGCCTGCAGCAGTCCCAGGCGCACGGCCTGCTGCGGCACCGGCAGGCGCTCGCGCACGGATTCCAGCGCGGCCAGCGCCGCCGAGGCGTTCAGCAACTGGTTGGCGCCGCGCAGCGCCGGATAGGCCAGCGAATTGCGGCGCTGCTCGCGCCCGCCGTAGGCCCATTGCTGGCGGTCGCCCGAATAGTTGTAGTCGCGGCCGAACAGCCAGAGGTCGGCGCCGATTTCCTGGACGTAGTCCAGCAGCGATTGCGGGGGCACCGGGTCGCTGCAGATGGCGGGACGCCCCGCGCGGTAGATATGGGCCTTCTCGAAGCCGATCTTCTCGCGCGTATCGCCCAGCCAGTCGGTGTGGTCCAGGTCCACGCTGGTGACGATGGCGCAATCGGCGTCGACGATGTTGACGGCGTCCAGGCGGCCGCCCAGCCCCACTTCCAGCACCACGGCGTCCAGCCGGGATTGCGAGAACAGACGCAGGATGGCCAGCGTGGTGAACTCGAAGTACGTCAGGGAAACGTCGCCGCGCGCCGCCTCGACGGCCTGGAACTGGGCGATCAGGGCTTCGTCCGAGGCGATCTGGCCGTTGATGCGCGCGCGCTCGTTGAAATCGATCAGGTGCGGGGACGTGTACAGCCCGACCTTGTAGCCGGCCGCCAGCAGGATGGCTTCCAGCATGGCACAGGTGGAGCCCTTGCCGTTCGTGCCGCCGACGACGAACTTGACGGCGGACAACTCCAGCTCCATGCGCGCCGCCACTTCCCGTACCCGGTCCAGGCCCAGGTCGATGGCGGTGGCGTGGAGGGATTCCAGATACTGCAGCCAGCCGGCCAGGGTGGTGGAAGCGTCGGGCGTGCGGACAGAAGACATGGCGAAGCCGTGAAATGTGGTCAGCCCGGGATTTTAGCAGTCCGGGCCCGGTGTTTTCCCTAATCCCCCAGGGCACGGCACGGTATGCGGCTTGAAAAACCGCTTGCCGTTATTTTTCTCATACGTAAAAATAAATTCACATATGAAAACTTTCATGGAAGAGACATGACCCAACGCAAGACGCCAAGCTGGCTGGTCCGGGAGGCCGACGTCCCGGGCTACCACCCCGCCAACCATACCGGCACCCTCAACCGGCGGCTGATCGGGCCGGACACCGTCGGCTCCCGCGGCGTGGAGGTCCTGCTGGGCGTCATCGACAAGGGCAAGGGCGCGCTGCCCCACGCCCACCCGGGCATCGAACAGGTCTGTTACCTGATTTCGGGCATGGCGCGCGCCCAGGTGCAGGACGAATGGGCCGACATGGGCCCGGGAGACTGCTGCTATTTCCCGCCCGACATTCCCCACGTATTCACGGTCACCAGCGACGAGCCGGCGCGTCTGCTGGTGATCTACACGCCCCCGTACGAAGAATCCCCCGACCGCGTGATCCGCGGCTTTCCGGCAAATCCCCCTGCCGCCTGACGCGGCACAGCCGGGGGCAGCGGCCGCAGAAGCCGCGTCCCCGGCCCTACAACACAGGAGACAAATCCATGAAATTCCCAAGCCTGCTGGGCGCCGCGCTGATCGGCGGCGCAGCCTTGATGGCCGCCCCGGCCGCCCAGGCCGCCGACTACCCCACCAAACCCATCACGCTGGTCGTTCCCTTCCCGGCCGGTTCCGGCACGGATGCCGTGGGCCGCATCTTCGGTTCCGAACTGTCGGCCATCCTGGGCCACCAAATCGTGGTGGAGAACAAGCCGGGCGCCAACGCCACCATCGCGGCCAGCTACGTCGCGCGCGCCAAGCCGGACGGCTATACGCTGTTCGTCACCACCAACACCTCGCATTCGGCCGCCCCCTGGCTGATGAAGAACGTGCCCTACGATCCGGTAAAGGACTTCACGCCCATCGCCCGCGGCGGCAACCTGCCCTTCATCCTGGTGATCAATCCGAAGCGGCCTTGGAAGTCCGTCGGCGACCTGGTGGCCGACGCGCGCCAGCATCCCGGACGCATCACCTACGCCAGCGGCAACAGCACGGGCATCGTCGCCGGCGCCACGCTGGCCGACCGCGCCAAGATCGATATCCTGCACGTGCCCTACAAAGGCACGCCGCAGGGCCTGACCGACGTGATCGGCGGCCAGGTGGACTTCATGTTCACGGACCTGGCCTCCGGCCTGCCCTTCGTGCAGTCGGGCCAGTTGCGGGCGCTGGCCGTGTCCACCGCCGAACGCAGCGCCATCGTGCCGGACCTGCCTTCCATGGCCGAGGCCGGCGTGCAGGACTTCGACCTGAACTCCTGGAACGGCTATTTCGGCCCGGCCGGCCTGCCGCCGGAAATCGTCGCCAGGCTCAATGCCGCGATCAACCAGGTGGTCGCCAAGCCGGACGTGAAAAAGCGCCTGGCCGACCTGGGTTTCGACGCCTTCTCCAGCACGCCCGAGGCCTTCGCCCAGTTCGTCGGCGAACAGCGCGACCTGTGGGGCAAGCTGATCCGCGACGCGGGGATCCAGCAGCAATGACCGAGCAGCCCATCCCCGCCGTTCCCGCCGCAGGTCCCCTGGCGGGCGTGCGCATCCTGGACCTGAGTTCGGTCGTCATGGGTCCCTATGCCACCCAGGTCCTGGGCGACCAGGGCGCCGACGTCATCAAGGTCGAGCCGCCCGCAGGCGACAACATGCGCGCCGTCGGCCCCATGCGCAACCCCGGCATGGGCCATATCTACCTGCACCTGAACCGCAACAAGCGTTCGATCGTCCTGGACCTGAAGACCCCCGAGGGGCTGGCGGCCTGCCTGAAGCTGGCCGAAAGCTGCGACGCCCTGCTCTACAACATCCGGCCCCAGGCGATGGCGCGGCTGGGCCTGTCCTACGAGGCGGTGGCCGCGCGCAATCCGCGCATCGTCTACCTGGGCGCCTACGGCTTCGGCGAGGCCGGCCCCTATGCCGGCCGGCCCGCCTACGACGACCTGATCCAGGGCCAGACCGGCATCGCCGCGCTTTCCGCCCAGCAGAGCGGCGAACTGCCGCGCTACGCCCCGTTGACCCTGGCGGACCGCGCCGTCGGGCTGCACGTGGGCATTGCGCTGGTGTCGGCGGTGCTGCACGCGCGGTCTTCCGGCCGCGGGCAGCAGGTGGAAATCCCCATGTTCGAAGGCATGGCCCACCTGGTCCTGGGAGACCACCTGGGCGGCGCCACCTTCGAGCCCCCGCTGGGACCGACCGGCTATGCGCGCCTGCTGGCGCCGCACCGCCGCCCCTATGCCACGGCCGACGGCTACATCTGCCTGCTGATCTACAACGACAAGCACTGGCGCAACTTCTTCGACCTGATCGGCCGGCCCGAGCTCTCGCAGGACCCGCGCTTCTGCTCGCACGGCGCCCGGGCCGTCCACATCAGCGAGGTCTACGCTTTCGTCGCCGAAGTGATCGCCACCCGTCCCAGCCAGGCGTGGCTGGAAGCGCTTGCGCGGGCGGACATCCCCGCCTCGCAGCTCTATACGGTGGACGGCCTGCTGCAGGACGAGCACCTGGCGGCGACCGGCTTCATCCGCCACGTCGACCACCCCAGCGAAGGCCCGATACGCACCACCGCGCCGCTGGGCCGCTACGAAGGCACTCCGACCGCCCTGCGCCGGCCCGCCCCCAGGCTGGGCCAGCACAGCCGGGAAGTGCTGGAGGAAGCCGGCTACGACGCCGAACGGATCAACGCCATGGCCGCCCGTGGCATCACTCAAGATGGAAACGACTGATGGACTTTGAATTCACTCCCGAACAATTGGCCCTGCGCGACGCCGTCTCCCGCATCTGCGAGCGCTACCCCGACGAATACTGGCTGGAGCGCGACCGCGAGGGCGGCTTCCCCGAGCCGCTGCACGCCGACCTGGCGCGCGACGGCTGGCTGGGCATCGCCATGCCGCAGGAATACGGCGGCGCGGGCCTGGGCATGACCGAGGCCGCGCTGATGATGCAGACCATCGCCGCCTCCGGGGCCGGCTTCACCGGCGCGTCGGCCGTACACATGAACATCTTCGGGCTGAACCCGGTGGTGGTGTTCGGCACCGACGAGCAGCGCAGCCGCTGGCTGGAGCCGCTGATCGCCGGCCGCGAGAAGGCCTGCTTCGCCGTGACCGAGCCGGACGCCGGCCTGGACACCACCAAGCTCAGCACCCGCGCCGTGCGCCAGGGCGACGAATACATCGTGCATGGCCGCAAGATCTGGATCTCGACGGCGCAGGTCGCCAACAAGATGCTGCTGCTGGCGCGCACCACCCCGCTGTCCGAGGTGGAAAAACCCACCCAGGGCCTGTCGCTGTTCTACACCGACCTGGACCGCGAGCGGATCGAGGTCCGCGAGATCGAGAAGATGGGCCGCAAGGCCGTGGACTCGAACATGCTGTTCATCGACGGCCTGCGGATCCCGGTGGCCGACCGCATCGGCGAGGAAGGCCGGGGCTTCGAATACATCCTGCACGGCCTCAACCCGGAACGCATCCTGATCGCCGCCGAGGCGGTGGGCATCGGCCGCGCCGCGCTGGACCGCGCGGTGAAATACGCCGGCGAGCGCACGGTGTTCGGCCGCCCCATAGGCCAGAACCAGGGCATCCAGCATCCGCTGGCCCAGGCCTGGATGCAACTGGAAGCGGCAGACCTGATGGTGTTCAAGGCGGCCAGCCTGTACGACGCCGGCAAGCCCTGCGGCCCCTACGCCAACTCGGCCAAGTACCTGGCGGCGGAAGCCGGCTACAACGCCTGCCAGACCGCGGTCATGACGCTGGGCGGCATGGGCTACGCCAAGGAATACCACGTGGAGCGGCTGCTGCGCGAGAGCTTCATTCCCCGCATCGCCCCCGTCAGCCCGCAGTTGATCATGTGCTTCATCGCGGAAAAAGTGCTGGGGCTGCCCAAATCCTATTGAGGAGCCCCGCGGGCGGCCGGGCCTGCCGTCAGGCCTGCTGCTCGAGCGCCGTGCAGGCCGCCCGCAGGATGCGGGCGTAGTTTTCCTGCTGCGGCTCGATCCGGTAGATCGGGCCGCCCACCGAAATCGCGTAGTGCTCGCCCGACAGCGTGACCGGCCACGCGATGGCGCCCACGTCCGGAATGGATTCCCCGCTGTTCATGAACCAGCCGCGCTGGCGCGACAGTTGCAGATCGGCCAGCAGCGCCTCGCGCGTCACGAGCGTGCGCTCGTTGTGGCGGGTCATCGCCATGCCCTCCAGCAGGGCTTCCCGCGCGGGCTCGTCCAGCAGCGACATCAGCGCCTTTCCCAGCGAATTTGCGTGTACGTCCTTGAACTCGCCGGCAACCGGCGCGTATCGGATGGTATGCGGCGAGTCCAGCACGTCCAGGTAGACGACCCTGCCGTCCTGGCTGAGCTTCGCGAAAACGATGGTTTCGCGGGTGGCGTCCCGCAATTCGGCCAGGCTGGGATAGACCCGGTCCAGCACCGGATCGGCGCGGGCGATCCGCTGCGCCATGGCCAGCAGGCGGCCCGTGGGGTAATAGCCCTGGCGCCGGCCGGTTTCATAGAGATAGCCCAGCCCGGTCAGGGTGCGTATCAGCGCCAGGCAACTGGATACCGGGACGTCCAGCAGGCGGGCCAGGTCCGATAGCGGCAAGGCGCGCTTTTCGCGGGCATAGGTTTCGATGATTTCGATAACTCGCAGCGCCGTCTTGACACTCATTGCCCCGTCCGAACCATTTAGCGTGTGAAACATCTGGCTCGCCGGAGGCTAAAGTTCCCTGCGGGCCTGCCGTAATGGTAGCTGAGAATTCCCTGAAAACAGCGCGTTCCTCCGAGACGCCCACATCGCCGTTGGAGTGATCATGGCCGTAACCCCGTTAGCCCCTGCATCGTTCGTACCCGTGCCGGTCGCGCCCGCCCCCGTGGCGGCGGACCCCGCCGTAAGCGTCACGCCTACCGCGGCTGCGACGAACAGCGGCGCCTCCGACAACGCCACGTCGAACCAATCCGATTCGCAAAAGCTGCCCCTGGACAAGGCGCTCGAGGAAATCAACGATCAGATGAAGGCCTGGTCCACCCAGCTCCA